>Ga0255334_1000246_pt1 | contig 52690 bp, 74 predicted proteins | sample EtOH5_35cm_T3_12_FD_202080 | JGI IMG/M metagenome (GOLD analysis project Ga0255334, IMG submission 202080) | Sandy soil microbial communities from University of British Columbia, Vancouver, Canada - EtOH5_35cm_T3_129 | ecosystem: Engineered > Artificial ecosystem > Sand microcosm > Unclassified ...
CATCTACGACAAGTACGTCCGTAATCCGAGCATGAAGAGCACGATCCGCTGGCATCGTGAAGGGCCTCACGGTGGTCCCCCACGATGACTGACACCCCAGCGGGCGAGCGTTGTAAGTGCCGTGGTCACAAGTGTCAACGACCTGCGAGCACGACCGTCGGTTTGTGTGGACGATGCTTCGTCTGGTGTGTGGTATCAAGATGACCCCAGCGGGCGAGGGGCGGGTGGACTATTTGCAAAGTCTCCATGATGATGCTTGCTCCTTGCGAGCAACCGGACGCTGCGACGTGTGTATTCTTTTGGCTCGCCTCCGCGCGGTCGAGGGGGAGCGGGATCGGATAGGTCAGCACGCTGTATTTCTTGAGGATCAGTGGGGCGCGACTAAGAAAATGCTCAACGAGGCCCAGGCCGAGGCCCGGCGGCTGCGGGAATATGTGCGGCACAAGGATCGATCTGTGCGCCATCGTGGGCGGCTACAGCTACGGCTGCACCTGTGGCCTCACACCCCCGCCCGTGGGGCCAGGAGGGGCGTGAGATGAGCGAGCGGGTGGAGGACGACATCAAGATCGCAGTTCAGGCCCTGCTTGAGCGGGTGGAAGGTATTCGACAAGACTTGGCTGAATACGTTGAAGAGGGGCGCAATGTTGGGGAATCCGTATGGCGAAACGACGTGTCGGTGGTCCTCGCTGCTTACGACGCCCTCAAAGCCCAGCTCGCCGACGCGGAGCAGGCACTGAGCGTCTACCGAAACGAATGGCCAACGCTGAATCTCGCCTACATGGAACAGGGTGCATTGCGTGCCCAGCTCGCCGACGCGGAGCGGGCGCGCCTAGAACTGTTGCGAGACTTTGACGAGACCTTGGCCGATTTCGCACAGGCCCTCGGACTTAGTGAGCGGATTGAATCTGATGGCATTCGATGCGAGCCCGGTCATCCACAAATCATGGCCGCCATCACCGCCGCCACGCAGCGCGAAGGGGCGCTGAAGGAGGCGCTGGTGCAGACTACGACATTCTCTGGTCATGGACACTGGGACAACGAAGGTACGCGTGGTGCGAATTGTTCACTATGCATCGCCAGGCGTGAGTGGCTGGAGAAGTACGAGCCTCTGTTCCGGCCCGCCCTCCTCACGCCGCCCCCGGGGCGGGAGAAAGAGAACTCAGATGCCTAAGTATCGCAAGAAGCCGGTGGTGATCGAAGCGGTTCAACTGCTATGGACGAACTGGGACGAGATGTGTGAGCACGCCGATGTCGGCAAGCTTAGTGAGGGCAAGCCGGAAGGTTGCTATGTCGATACGGTCGGCAATCGGACCGAAGACGCAAACGGCCGGCTTGGGCTCAACATCCCGACGTTGGAGGGCCTCATGCTCGGCGTGGAGGGGGACTGGATCATTCGCGGCGTGAAGGGCGAACTCTACCCCTGCAAGCCCGACATCTTCGCGGCGACGTACGATCCTGAGCCCCCGGGGCGGGAGGGAGCGGAGGGATGAGGAGCGTGTCGGCTGACTTGCGAGAGATGGTGAATCAGGCTCGGCGGGAGGAACGCGAGCGGGCGCGCCGCATCATCCTAGCCCACGACAAGGGTTGCACGAGCATAGACCCATTGTGCCTGCGCGTAATCGCGGATCAGATCACGCGGCCAGCGGTAGGAGAGACTCTGTGACCCCCACCCCCGAGGCCAGGCGGGTGGCGGCATGGAACACGGTCCAAGAGTGCCCGCATCAACAAGCTCAGTACCATGCGTGCCTTGACTGCATCACCACCGCCCTCACCCGCGCTGCTCAGTTGGCCGCTCAAGAGGCGAGGGAGGAGATGATTAGGCGCTTCCGCCGCTGGCAGGACAAGTTCCCTGATGAGATAGTTCCATGGCAAGTGATTTATGTCGATGATCGACCACCAACTGAGGCAGAATTGCTGCACGCAATGGAGATCGCGGCGACCCTTCAAGCAACAGAAGATAAACCACTTGACGGCTTTACCCCGAATCTCCAGCGATGAGACTACGTCGTTGATAGCTTATGTGACCGGCATGTTTCTCGGCACAGCTCTCGTCATCTGGGGGATCTGTGCGGCGTTGTACGGGGCCGCATGGATTGTGAAAATGATTGGCGGGTGGTGAATATGTGTGGGCAAGCCCACGTATGACGTGGTATGATGCGTCTCAAACTAGAAGTTCACTCTAGACAGGAGGGCATATGGCCTACGTCGAAGTTGGAAACGAGAAGGGCAGTACGGGCGGAAGTCACAGTTCGCCGATCCAGAAGTGGAACTCGACCGGGCAGATCGTCGAAGGTATTTACAAAGGTCAGCGGGAAGGTAAGTTCGGTCCGTTGATGATCGTCGAGACCTCAGCCGGGGAAGTCGTCTACGGAGTCAAGGCGGTCCTGAAACGGAAGCTGGAACACGCCAAGCCTGGGGACAAGATCAAGGTCGAGTACCTCGGGAAACGGAAGAGTCAGTCAGGAACTGAGTACGGCGACTTCCGTGTGCTCGTCGATTCAGACCAGGGTAATCAGAGTGCGCCCACGCCTGGTAATTCGGTTGAGTTTGACCGCCTTGTCGGTCTGATCCGTAAAGACAAGGGCGACGGGATCGCCAACGCGCTTGCGGCAGCGGCGAAGATGGCGGGCGACCCGGTCACGTCGCTCCGGGAAGCAATGGCGCAGATCGGGGTGGTGAGTTTCTGATGAAATATCCAAAGATGATCTACGTTGAGAATGGGCATCAGTCTTCTGATGGAGAAGGGTATTCGGAGTATCTTGAGGATTTTGAGGATGGCGTGATAGTAGGAGTTTATGAACTAGTCGGTGAAGGCAAAATAAGTAGAGAAGTTCGTATTACCAGTATCAAGAAAAAGAAGTAATGCTCGCCCGTGACCCGGACGCCGAGGTAAGGCTATATGACGCCCTCCGGGACAGCTTTGCTCGTGATGAGCGAACCGGAATCCACCTCTCCTCCCTGCTCAATCCGATGCAGGAGCACTGGCGACGTGCCCTCGGCCGTCCTCCGCTGACGAACGCCGAGATCGGCTACTTCACGGCGGGACGTGGACACGAAGACATCCTGACGAAGTTGTTGGAATCTGATTTCGTCAGCACGCCAGAGGAAGAGATCGACGGGATTCATTGCCGTCCAGACTTCATCGCGGTCACCGATCGAGTCATTCCAAAAGGCAGCCATGCCGAACTGAAGACCCGGCGAGCGAATCTGCCGAAGTCTGACGCGGACGCGCAGACTGCGTTCGAGAGTTACCGGGCACAAGTCCGGGGGTATATGGCCCTGAAGCGGCAGAATGAGATGTATCTCATCGTTCTCTCGCTGACCGAGGGAAAGACGAGAGACCCGCTCAGTACGTCAGCGCCGGTCATCGCGGTCTACAAGGAAGTAATGACTGATGAGGAACTTGAGCAGACACGGCAAGAACTTCGTGAGCGGAGAGGATACCTAGAGAACGGAAGAGTTGATCGCTTGCCGCTCTGTTGGTCCTTTTTGTGCGGGCGCTGGTCGAAAATCAAAGTTGGGAAAGAAGTGACCTGGCTATACCTGCCGAAATGTCCCTACTACGCTGACTGCCAACCTCAACTCCGTGACCCCAAGCGAGGAATGCGTGACCGACCTGAACCAGCTTCCGCTGAAGCAGGCAGCCCTGGAATATGCAGCTAGAGGGTTTCATGTCATTCCATGTCGCACGAAAGATAAGCGTCCTCTTGTCGAGTGGAAGGACTTTCAGGTTAATGCGCCAGATTTGGAAATGGTCGATGCTTGGTGGTCACTTTGGCCGGATGCGAATATCGCCGTGATCCTCGGGAATGGCCGGATTGCGGTCGATGTGGATGGGGCCGAAGGACATGACGCCCTGAAAGCCGCCGGGATCGAGTTCCCGCCTGATACCCCGACAAGCTTGACCGGGCGGGGAGTCCATTACCTCCTCCGGGGGCAGGCTGATGACCGAATCGGGCTGCTCCCGAAGGTCGATATCCGGGGGAAGGGCATTATCGTGGTCCCGCCGAGCGTTCATGAGTCCGGGAAGGTCTACACATGGCTAGTCCCGCCAACGTCGCTCCTGGAGGCTCCTAGGAGCTTACAGAGGCTCCTAGAGACCCCCTCGGCAGCCCTCCAAACCCCCCTATCCGGCCATGATTGGGTTACCGAGGCGATGCAGGGGGTCGGTGAGGGGGTCAGGAACGTGACCTGTACCCGGCTGGCGGGGTACTTCTTAGCGAAAGGCGTCCCGCCTGATGCGGTCAAGGCATTGCTGACCGGCTGGGCAGCGAAGTGCAGGCCTCCGCTCCCGTTCAGCGAGGTGATGGCCAGCGTCGATTCGATTGCTCAGCGGGAAGGCGCCCATCACGACGAGCCGAAGAGCCTGTTCGACGATCTCATGTCGGTGAAGCAGCTCTATGAGAAAACCCCGAACGAACACCAGTGGGTTGTCCGAGACTACATGCCGAAGGGTGGTCTTGTGCTCCTGTCTAGCGCCGAGAAGGCCGGGAAGTCAACGTTGAGCTACGCGCTGATCGCCTCAGTCTCTAAGGGCCTAGACTTTCTCGGGAAGAAGTCTGAGAAGGGGAGCGTCCTGGTGCTCGCTGTTGAGGAACACGCTGTAGACGTGAAGATGCGAGCTATGAAATTCGGGATCGAAGAGGCTGACCCGGTGTCGTTCTTTGTCGGCGATTTCCCTCCGACACAAGAGTCCTACACAGAATTACGTGATATGATCCTGGCGCATAAGTTCTCGTTGGTCATATTGGACACACTGGGGCACCATCTGGCTGGCATCATCGACAATGAAAACGACAACATGGTGATGTTGAAAGCCCTCAAGCCGTGGCTGCGGCTCGCGCGAGAGACAAACGCGGCGGTTTTGGTGATCCATCATAAAGGAAAGGGCGAGCAGGCGTACCGTGGCGCGTCGTCGCTTGGCGGTATCGTGGACCAGATACTGACGTTGAGATATGGCGGAGACTACCGGCGTGTCCTAGAGGCGCGTGGGCGATACTGGAACACGCCGAAAAGCATTTGGATTGAACTGCGTGACAATCAGTATGTGGTCCTTCCGTGAAGCGTGGGATTTGGACCAAATATGGAATGACGGAAGCTCAGTACAAGATATTCCTCTCGATCAAGCCAGGGTGTTGGATCTGTGGCCGTATGAAGAAGAATGACGGATCACCCGTGAAACTGTTTACTGACCATGATCATGCTACAGGCAGGGTTAGGGGAAGACTTGACTACCCTTGCAATCGCCGGTTGATCGGTCGGAGACGGGACGGAGACCTTTATCGTCGCGCGGCGGACTACCTCGACTCCACGTTTGACGGCAGAAACATCGAAACGCAAACCGAAAGCGGCAAAGCCCCCAAAGCCAAAACCCGAGCCGCCAAAGTACGACTTCGCCGACAGCTACCGAGGACCGATGACGACGCTCGTCAATAACGCGACGCAGAAGACGAAACGCCGCTGGGTCACGTTGACCGAGTGGCCGGGAAGTCTCGTCCAGGCGTATGACGCGGGGATTCTCTACGGCGAGGCGGAACTGCTCGGCAAAGCGATGAAAGCGATGTCCTCACATCCATGGCGTTGGGCGATCACAGCGTATCGGAAGCCGACGCCGCCTGTGACAATATGATAGATAAACTTCTTGAATACGCTGAACCAGAACCCAATACAGGTTGTTGGCTCTGGACTGGAGGCACAACAAATTCAGGGTATGGTTCTCTCTGGGTAGAAACTGAATCAGGTCGCAAAAAGGTTGGCGCTCACAGAATTGCTTATCAATGTGTGTACGGGTCTATCCCACCAAAGATGACCATAGATCACCGATGCAAAATAAAGCGCTGCGTTAATCCTTCTCATCTTCGCCTGCTCTCGCATAGAGAGAATATCCTGCTTGCTGATCGTGGTGTCATCTCGGAGAACATGGCAAAACTCACGGCTCCTTGCGGTCACCCCTATACCGTACGATGGGGTAACGCTCTCCGGTGCCTGCCTTGTTCACAAACCTACATGCGAACCTGGAGAGCCAATCGTGGAATTACTCAACGTTGCGCCCAGACGACTCTCAATTCGGACGAAATGGGAGGAGATGCGCGTGATGTTCATCGGGGATCTCCAATGGGCGGGGAAGAAATCACACGGGACGGCTCTATCAAAGTTAAAAGAAACGATAGCTGAGGGAGTCGAACGAGGCGCTTATTTCATAGGAATGGGCGATATGATAGATTTCATGTCGCCATCAAATCGCCAGCGACTACGCTCTGCTGCACTATATGACACAGCAGAAGATGTTATTGATGATAAGGCCATGGAACTCACTCAGGAAATATTCGACCTGGCGCTCAGGCCAACTGTTGGACGATGGCTCGGACTTGTGGAAGGGCACCATTTCGCGCAACTGAAGACCGGCGATACCACGGATATGCGTCTCTGCCAGATGCTCAAGGCGCCGTTCCTCGGGACGTGTGGTGTCATCCGGCTTGTTTTCGACCGGAGTGGGTCACGGGTGCCGGTCACGCTTTGGGTCCACCACGGGCATGGAAACGGACAGACGGGGTATTACCCACTTAGCAGGTTGGAGCGCACATCAGCCGACCAGGAGGGCGTTGATGTCTTCGCCATCGGACATACAACCAAGTTGGGCCACCTCGTTAAGAATCGTATGGGCTACCGATGGGATCACGGTGGAGCTGCATACCACCGAACTGTTCACCTTATCGGAACTGGAGGATATAGTCGGGCATATATCGAAGGTTCTAGACAGGGACGAGTACCCCGAGGTGGATATGCGGAGCAACAGATGCTGGGTCCCGCCGTCATCGGTTCTCCGACCCTCATCATCCGCCCGACGCGCTCGAAAGACTCGCACTACCCGATCCTGAAGGTTGAGGCATGACCGCGCTCTATATCATTGGTTCACTCCGTAATGAGCGAGTCCCTGAGATCGCCAGGACTCTCCGTGATGCCGGGTACGATACATTTGACGACTGGCATGCGGGAGGACCTGAAGCTGATGACGAGTGGCAGCGATACGAGGGGACGCGAGGACGGACGTACAAGGAAGCCCTCGCCGGATTTCATGCCCGGCATGTGTTCGAGTTTGACAAGTACCATCTGGACCGAGCAGACGCCGCTGTACTCGTTCTTCCGGCGGGGAAGAGCGCACACTTAGAACTTGGGTACATGATTGGAAGGGGGAAGGCTGGATACGTACTATTTGACAAGGAACCAGATAGGTACGACGTAATGTATCTATTTGCTACACAGATTTGTTTCAGTATAGAAGAACTAACACAGGAACTAGATCGCATCAGCAAACTAGACACCAAAATTAAGGAGCAAGTTCGCTCCTATCGCAATGCCCCGTGGAATTGGGATCGGTGAATACGCTATGGGTAAGCATGACACGTTTCTCAAGGGTGATCCGGTCAAGTTCCAGGACCGTACGTTTACGTGGCGGGAAGGGGAAGTCCAGTGCGTCGAGCGCAGCTCGGTCCATGTCTTGTACCGGGACTCGGCGAAGCGTCAGATGCGGGTTATCGTCCTTCCGACGAAGCGAGTGAAGCCAGCGGTGAAAAACTGATGAAATCCTACGAGCGTGCCTTGGAGCAGCGTGGGTATACGCCGTTGATCAGCATCGGCTTCAGGAAGCGGGCAGATGGTGTCCAGACGATCAAGCTGGCGGCGAGCCCCGTTGTCCGCCAGTTCAGCCCGGCAGACTGGGAGAAGATCCGGGAGACGATCATCGGGGCGCTCGATAGGCTGGTTGAGAGTCCGCTAGATGATCTGGAGTTTGAGTAGCGATGCGCTGGTTCTGGCTCCTGCTCGCAGGGATCTGGTCCGGGGTCGCACTGCTCTATTTCCTCGGCTGCTGGCTTCTCGGGCAATGGCCGTGGCATTTCTGGAAAGAAGCGTTGCCGGATATGTATGACGGGAAAGAAAGCTATGATCAGTGGGCAACGAAGATGGAACAGGCACGGCGGCTTCAGGCGAAGGAGGAGGAAGACCAATGATCATATTAGGGATTGGATTGATCTTCTTCACATGGATGATTGCTATTCCTCTTGGGAGAGCAGCGGCACAGTGGGAAGATCGAGCAGGGTATGCAAATAAATTATTCACATGGCGGGCTTGGCTACTTATGGGAGTAGGTTTTGTTCCAGCTATTACTGGGGGTCTTCTTCTCATTTATTATCTATGACTACAACCTACTGTACGGACCCCTTCGAGCACTGGGTTCTCGACGACTTCCTCCCACCTGACCAAGCCTGGCGAGCGTATGCCCATTTCTACGGGGGAGACGGCACGTGGACGCACCGGAATCACCTGTACTGCCGGAACAAGGAGACGCGGACTCATGGCCTTCATCCTGACGTGGAGCAGGTTCTTCAGGGACTCGAAGGCCAAGCTCTCCGGCACTACTTTTCTGTCCTGACAGGACTCCCCGAGCTAGAGGCTGACCCTGACCGCTTCGGCGGGGGACAGCATGTCATTCGACGGGATGGGTTTCTCGGGATACATGCCGACTTCACGCACCATCCGACGACAGGGATGCGTCGGGCGTTGAACGTACTGATCTACCTGAACGCGCACTGGAAGAAAGGTGACGGCGGGGAGCTAGAGTTGTGGGCACCGGATATGAGCCGGTGTGTGACGACGGTCGAGCCGTTGTTCAACCGAGCTGTAGTCTTCAAGACCGGGCTGAAGAGTTTTCATGGTCACCCGGAGCCGTTGCGGGCGGAGGAGCGACGGAGCTTGGCGGTGTATTACTACGTGCCCGTAATCAAGGAACAGGCGCCGCCTGCTACGCCCTACGCATGGATTGGTGGACCTATTCTCAAGACGACCGACTACCGCCCCCGGCCATGGGAGTACGGACTGAGGATGCGGCGGTGGCTAAGCAAGAGGATCAAGAGATGAGGGTTATATGGCTCGCTGCTGGTGCCCTCTGGGCTCTTGCGTATGTCATAGATGGTGAGCCACATGCTGCCATTGTTGCCACGCTCTGTTGTGGATTTTATGATCTGTTAAAAAAGTGACCCCGGAGGAACGTGAATGGTATCCCGTTCTCCGCTATCTCGGGCCGGTGATCGAGTGGGGTATACGCTGCTCGTGGTGGCTGCTTTGGTCATGGCGTGGACAGGATGGATGCTGTACCGCGTGTATGAGCGGCAGGGGATGATTCTTTACGTGCTTAACGGGGGGTGTCTATGAGATATACGATTGCTGATTTTCAAGCATGTATCGAGAAGGTGAATCTTCCTTCTCCTATCAAAACTGTCTGGAAAGCGTGGGGACGTGGGCCTGGAGGGGCTAGGGGGCTTGGTTCGTGGGAAGGTGGATTTCTCTGTACGCTCCAGGATGGAAGCGATGTTTATATCGTCGGGAGCTGTGACTACACCGGCTGGGGCTGACAGGATGAAGCACAGATTATCCCCGTGCGGGATCGTTATAAATTCAAGTGTTCACGCAGTAAGGACTCACATTACGATAGTTATGATGAAGACTTTAAAAGTCATGTAGAGGACGAAGAGATCGACAGCGAGCCGATTGATCTCAATAACTGGATCAAATGGGGATGCCCAGAACCATGATCCTCGGCACCCTCCGGGTCTGCCCACGGTGTCAGCGGCATGTCTATCCGTATCCGACGTGGCGGCCTACGTGGTGGGCATGTCCGCGCTGCGAAGCGGTCTGGGAGGATCTGTGATGATTCTCTCCAATATCGCCATCTGGTGTTTCGTGCATTTCTTCGCCCGGCATGAGGTACGTGGCGTGACGATCATTGAGTCGATTCGGATGACATGGTGCTGACATGACCACCTCCCGTGATAGATTCTTGGCTCAGCTTGAACGATGCGTCCGGTATCAGAATGAGAATATCACGCTCCCTGATCCTCCACGCTCTAGTGAGTCAGTGCATGACACGAGCGAGTTCATCCCAATGGACCCGATGGGCAACGGGCAGCCGCAGGTTGAGGTAGAACGTGATGCGGTATGGGGATTGAGGCCGCCGGGGGACGATGGACCGTCGGTCGTGGGGGATGGAGGATGGGCATGATCCACTTCTGCATCGTTACGCTCGGGTCGGATGATCTGGTTGCTCTCGCGCTCAGGAGTATCGAGAAGTACGTCAGCACGCCGCATTCGGTGACGACGATTCATCTTCCGCTTGACACGGATGATCCGGCAGCGCATGGCCGGGCGATTGACGAATGGCGGAGACAGACCAAAGGGCTCGTCTGGGCTAATGACATTGTCGTCGTGATGGACCCGGACGTGGCGATCTTGAGCGGGTGGTGGGAAAAGGAATTGTTGAACGCGTTCAGCGACCTACAGGTCGGGATCTGGGGCGCCGGGTCTAAAGAAGACTTCGGCCCGCGTGTTCATGCGTCAATGATGGCGATCCGGGGGAGATTGTGGAATACGAGTAAGAAGAGTTTTATCCCAACAGATTCAACTCATCATCCCCGCGAGTGGCGTGATACTGGCGGGCTCTATTGCCAGAATGCAGTAGATAACCAATGGGCACTCAAACCAGTCGAACGCCGCCCTGATGATTGGGAAGGCTACTCTTGCTGGGCCATGCCGAATACCGGAGGCTCAGTCCTCCTCTGGACCCACCTCGGCGGGGGTTCACATAGCGACGTAACCCGGATGACGTGGTATCAGCGCATCAGACGGTATCAAGCGATCAGGGAACGGGAGCGATGGAAACGGCTGGTCAGTGAGCATCTGGGATGTTCCTGATCCTGGCTGCCTATATCACCCTCGGCTGCTACTTGATCCGCCGTCTCCCGTGGAATGATAGTGAACGGTCCTATCTGGACGTGGACCATATAGAGATGGCACGGCGGTATCGGGAGGAATTCGGAGAGGTCATGCCACGGCGGATGCCATTTCGGCTTCCGGGGGAATATCTGATCTACGCTTGGGTGCCGAGACACCGGCCGGCACTCGGCCGAGTTGCGGCGCTCATCGTCAGCTCATTCGGCGTCTACCTGATGATGGCATATGCGAGCCATCTGGCAGGGCCGAGAGCGGGGCTCATAGCCGGATTGATCGTCCTGTCGAGCCCGACGCTCGTCAGCCTGCTCTGCTCAGCGAGCTACGTAGCCCCTGTGGCGACCTTGTGGGTCGGGGGCTGGTACGCGCTCGACCTAGGCTGGCCGAGCATTGCACTCGGCTGCGCGGTCCTGCTCGCCCTGCTCAGGGCCTCGGCGTGGGGGATGAGCCTGGCCCTGCTCGCGTTCTTGCCCTACGGGTATAGTCTGCCTGCTGCCTGGCTGCTCATCGCATATCTCTGGGGCTGTCAGAGAGAGGTTGTTCTAAGTCAGGGCTGGGCTAGACTGATCCGCCGGGAGCCCTGTCCGGTCTGGGGGATACCCCAGGACGGATGGCACTACGGCTTCCGGGTACTCGTGAGGCGTTATGAAGGGCTGATTCCGTGGGTGCTGTTTGCGGTGATTATGGGGGTCTATTCTTCGCAAGGAGCGCGGATATTAGCTATCACTGCGGTTGTATTCGTAGCCACTCATCTTCCACGGGCGTTGATCCGGCCGAAGTGGACGGTCGGCTATGTACCGGAGTTCCTGCTAGTCGCAGCAGTCGGAGTAAGCGCCCTACTCGCTCACGCTACTCCCTGAGTAATACGCCCACACGTTCCCAGGCCAGTTGGCATTCAGGTTCGCCGGGTCATTCTCGACACCGACAGGTGCCCAACGCGAGGACATGAACTTGGTGAACGCCTCAGATAGTCTGCCCTGAGCATCGACCGGCCATTCCTTGAACCGGGCGACGTAGCGGTACTGGTTATTTCTGACACTCAACGCGGCCACACGAGCCTGCGCTTCGTAGGTGTCAGCGGCTTCGCTCAATACCCCGAACTCACGTCCTGGTCTGCCATTCTCTGCCAGGCGGATCGCCGCGAGAAACGCGGCGGGGACGCCGATGTCGGCTGCCGTCCGCAGAATGACGGCCTGTTCCTCCTCAGGCAGATTTGCTGCCTTCCCTGTCAGCTTCATGATATAGTTACCTTGCTCGCTGCGGCGTGGTGAGTACACGCGCGCTCTGACCATTAGTCACGGCCGGGGGATTGCTCATGGCCCTGGTGAGACAACGGGGCGTCGGGTCACCTCCGTGACGCAAGTGTTGCCCGGAGCCGGTTTGAATCCGGCCAGCGAGCACTTATTCAAACACACCAGTAGCATGATCTCGGACGTGCTCGTCTATCTTGGTTTCGATCCGGTTGACGGTCGTCATCATCGCTTCATGGTTGATGTCTATTTTCTGATCGAGATGGGCCAGATCATTTGTTCGCATCGTCTGGATCATCTTGAAGATGAACAGGAGTGCCCCGCTGAGCAGGGTGACGATTGCGATGTAGTCAGCGACGGATAACGCGGGCCAGTTCACGGCTTGGCTCCGGGGAACATCAACGGTCCGTATTGCTGGGCCATCGGGCCTACAAGGTCTAGCCCAGCACCAATGCCCTGTGAAGCTCCAAAGTTCAGCCCAGTTTGCTGACCGGGGCTGATCGCCAAGGGGTTGCCTACGAATCCAGGGCTCCCAAGCTGGAAACGGGCATACGCGGCTCCGGGAAGCGGAAGCACGCCGGCAAGGGCGGCAGCTTTTCCAGTAGGAGACATTACGTCTTTGCGGCCCATCGTCTCAGGAGAGAGCCGGAGGGCCTTTGCGAGCGACCAGTAGCCTTCCTCGCCCATCCGGTTCACCCAGTCCTTGCGATTCTTAGCAAGGGCGCCCTGAAGGGCGTCCTGATTGAACGCGGTTCGTGTATGGACCTTCTTTCCGAAGGCTTTGGGAAGGAGCCCTGACTTCTCTCCGATCAAAGCCATCCCCGCCTCGTAGGCCCCTCTGGAATCATTGAACGTCGTAACAGCCTCTGGGTGGATCAGGCTCAACTGGCTCTGGAACGCTCTAAGTGACTCCGCATAGAGTTGCTTGGCTTGTGCTCCGGTGATGTTCTCACCGAGAACTTTGTATTCCTTATGTGGGTGCATCCGCTTGACGGCAGACCCAAAAGCCGTGAGCTGATCTCGCGCTTCCTGCCATTGACCATGTTGTCCAGGTCTATCAGCCCCAAGCAGCGGGAACTGAATCTTCGTCCCTTGCTGTGCTTTCTGCTCGATCAGACTCCCGATCTTAGCGTCAGCCTGATCCATGAAAGCCCCGAGCTTGGCTTCCCCGACACTGACAGATCGCCCGGTTTTGGGGTTTTTGACATATCCGTTGACCAGGTTCTCAATGCCTTCAGGCGTCGGAGGTACATCGTTGAACACGCCCTTGAGCTTAGGATTCTGTTTGAACGCCTGGACCACCTCAGCAGCCCCGATTTTGTCCATCTTGGCTGCTGCCCGATCCATCCCGACCTTGCGGAGAAAGTTGACCCCAGCGCCGATAGCCTCTCCAGTCAGCCCGGCAGCAGCACCTTGACCAGCGCCCTTAGCTGCCGTCCCGAGACTGAGTTCCCCTTCACCTGCAAGCGCCCCGGCTGCCCCACCGAGGGCAGCAGCGCCAACCCGAGTTGCTCCACGGGCGATGGGAGAGGCCATTTTTGAGGCGACAGGGCCAGCGCCAAGGGTTGCGGCAGCAATACCTAATTCCGTCGTATTCTGCGGGACGAGCATCCTGCCAGCTAGTCCGCCCATCGTCTGTCCGAACGCCGATGGCCCACCGAGGACTGTACTGACGATCTTAGTCAACGGAGAGGCTACGTAGTCTTCATACGCTTGGCTGACGACAGGCCGACGCGGCTGTACTGTCAGCCCTGCCTGGCCGCTGATCGCATCCTCAAGTGGCACCAGTCCTGGAGGAAGAGGCTCAGCCATTACTTGACCTCCTCCCAGCCCTTCGGTACGGGATAGCCCTTCTGGAGCTTGGCGTAACCACCCTTGCCGTCTGTGACGAGCTTCTCGCCTGGCTGGAGACCGGCACGGGTGTTCTTCCACGTATCCCGAGTCATGCGATCCAACTGGGCGAGCTTCTCCTTGAGCGCGGTCGGTGTCTTACCGGGGACTCCGGCAACCTGTGAGATGACTGCCTGCTGCGCGGCGTCAATGATGTCGCCCATCAAGGCGATCTTCACCGCCCGAGACGTTTTGGTATCGAAAAACGACGATGTGGCTGCTGACTGCCAACGGGTCACGTCCTCGTTCGTCATCACACCAGACTCCACCATCCTGGCGAGATACGACGTCGCCGCCGCAGTAGAATCTTGGTAGGCACGTGCAATAGGATCTGATCCTGTCCGAGCGCCGACGTGCAAGCGAATTCCCTGAGCCAATGCATCCTGCCATCGGTCAGCCGTAATGAGCTTATCCGCGATAGCGTTCATATCGCCAAACGCCGTTCTCTGCGGCTGCAACGCCATCAATGCTTTCTGCTGCTCTGGGCGGGCGAAGCGGTAGCTCCCCTTACGAAGCTCTCCGACGGTGATTCCTTGCGGAGGTTTGATGATCTGCCCACTCTGGACGAGGGCAGTCACGTCGATATGCTGATCGCGTTCCTCGGCCGGTGCAGGCATCGTCATAGCGAGTTCAGCGGCAGCAAGCCCCTTCTTCAAGGACTCTTGAATCCGCTGATCCTGGGCCGCCTTGACCGCTCCAGCGATCTGTTCTTTCGACGCCAGGGCAGGGGTTAGCGGCTTTCCATTCGGCCCGGTATACATCGCCGCAAGAAGCTCCTGCGCGGTCTCTGTCATCTTCGGGCCTTCCAGGGCCTTCAGGGCGGCCTCGCCAGTCGATAGGCCGATATTGGCGATGTGCTTCTCATTCTCCTTGTTCGCCACATACTGATTGAATACGCGCTGTAGTGTAGGAGACTTTTCTAGCGTCTCCTTGACCTGTGGATCGGTCAGGAATTTCTGCATATCTAGCGGGTTATCTCGTGAGCCTCCAAGGCTCGCCACGACCTTTGGCAGCACATCCTGAACCATCGCCAGAGCATCAGCGTCCTTCTGTTCCCGCCACCGCTTCAAGACTTTCTCGTTATCCTCGGTAGATTTGGTCTGTCCTAGTTCAGCGAGGATACGCGGCTGATCTTTCTGCCATAGCGGATCGTTGAACATCTCGGAATACGTTCCGGCAACATCACGGGATGTCAGAGCCTGCTCGATGATGTCTGGGCGCATATTCATCCCAGCCATCTGTGACCGCTGGGTCAGGATTTGCTGAAGATACGGCTTTATAGTCTTCTGCTGATCTGGGGCATACGTGTGAAATTTATCGAGCTGCTCGACCATCTCTTTGTATGTCTGTTGCTGAAGCTGGCGTTCCTGTGACTTGATATTCGCTATGCCTTGGAGTTTTGGCAGCTCGTTCAACGCATAGAGATACGCATCTTCCGCTGAGGCCGTATTCTTTGCGGCCGGATTGAACCCGCTGATCGCCTGGAGATTTCGAGTGATCATCTCCTCGACATTCGGAACATTACCGCCAATTGAAGTTAGCGGAGCACGCTGGAATCCAGGCATCGCAGAGGTGGCAGGTGGACGTGGAGGGAGAGGCGATCCCCCAATCGGGAGTCCGCCCTGCGCTCCAGGAGCTAGAATGCTCCCTTGCTGGGGAGTGAATCCTGACGCGAATTCTTCGAGCGGATCAGCCACTTAGAACCCCCAGAGATTCTTGATTCCCTGACCTGACGTGCCCGGCCTGGCTCCGCCAGTGATGGGATTCGTCCCGGTCCCGTAGTACAGATCCATCCCTGCCTTCGCGCCGCCGAGGATATCCCCAGCACCGAGTGACCATGTAGGTGACTTGCTTGTACCGCCGCCGCTCGTCGTTTGTGTCATCGGAGAGCTAGCAATGCGCTGTTGGGCAAGCTGGTTCCCGAACGAGTACGACCCAGGCTGTGCCTGCGCCAACTGAAGCCGGTTGTTCGCCGCGTTCTGTTGAAGCTGCTGCCCGAAGTCGAGAACGCCACGGTACAGGTTCTGATTCTGCCCGCTCAGATCGAGCGCAGACTTGGCCTGCTGCCCGCCCATCTGGGCTTGGTAATTTGCCAACTGGCGTAGGTAGTCTCCGCCGATAGGCGAGTCACTAATTGTCATCCCGCGTCGTGCGGCTTCCTGCGATGCGGTTTGCTGCATCTGGGCGAGCTGGGGCGCCATGATTGACTGGTAATACTGCTGGAGTGCCTGTTGCTGGGCTGGATTGATTAACTGCTGCCCGCCCATAATTCCCTGAAGATTAGTTGCAGCCTGCCCCTGGAGGCCCTGAAGCTGCCCGAACAGCGGGCTTTGCTCGTATTGCTGCTGTGCTTGCATCGCCCGCTGAAGCTCCTGAGCCTGCTGCTGGGCGACCTGCTGATTGATCGTCTGGAGCAACGATTCCTGAGACGACATCGGAGCGATGTTCCGCGTCATTGTCGTTGTCTGCGGCTTCGTCTTGCTGCCGCCACCAAATGTGACCGACATTAAAGGCTCCTCAACCACATGGTTCCGTGACCGTTGTTGACCGCACCGAGCTTCGGCATCACCTCGTTCACCTCACGCTTCTCTCCGACAAATGCGGCCCAAGCAGTCACCCCGAGCGAGCGGAACAGTAGTTCCAGTGACTCCCAGAGCTTGACGGCGGCTCGGCCTTTCTGGTGCTCGGGGAGTACGCCCATCTCGGTCACAATCGCGTAGGGGTGTCCGGCCATTCCGGCGATGAACCCGATCACCTGAGCCTGTCGCTCCGCGACAAGGAGAATTCCTGTCCAATGTGAGTAATCCAGACCGTCAGTCTTGATCCCGCACTGTTCAACAATGTCGGTAATCGCCGGGATATCTTCCTGCCGAGCGGGGCGGACGATCATACGGTCTCCACGGGCCAGCGATATGTGATGCCGTTGAGCGAGAGCGTGGCGTAATTTGTGGGAGGCGGCGGTGGAGTTGAAGCAGTACGAGTGCGCCCTTGGATGAAATATTCATACTCAGTCGGAACTGAGTTGAGTACAGTCCCGTTACCAAAGAAACGGATAACCGCACCGATCTGGTAGCCATGCCCGGCCACGTTGGGGGTCATGCCGCCAATGCGAAGCGGGGCTGCCAACATACGCCTGGATACCGGGCTTAACGGGGCCACTCCTGGCGGGCCCATCCGAGTGATACTGTTGACTAGGACCGCCTCAGACATCTCGGCTCCGTTCTCGGCTAGAAACTTGAGCCGATAGTCGGGGACTGCAATGGCTGTTCCCGCCGTGGTGATGTCATACAGCCCGAGATAGACATCCATAGCCGTGCCTTCGATGCCACCCGGGTTGGCATAAACAATATGGGCGCATTCAGCACCTAGGATCTCGACATCGACATTCTCGTTAGGACCCCATACGCTGTCCTGATTGAACGGACCTGGATAGTGCCACGCCTGAGTCGTCTGGAAGTCCTGAAATGGTAGCGTGAACGAGTCGCTGACGTAAAATGAAGCCATTAGCTCTCCTGAGGTCCCATTGCCATGACGTAGACTTGATCTGCATCAATCGCTGTGCCTGTTGCTGCGGCAGCCGTATGAATAATTGTCGAGGTGGAGGACATGCCTCCCTGCTGTACAGAGGCAATCATCAACCCTGGCCCTGTCGATTGCATTGCTGTCGCCATAACGAGGTATGCTGATGCTTGCTGGAACGGTCGAGACCAAGTGATCGTATATTGCCCATTAGAATCACGGACTACGGAACTGACGCCAAAAGATGCGTAAATAGATGCGCCGACTTTTCCTCGGAACGTGACCCACGCGCTCGGAACGTTCTCTTTGTACAGCGCATGACGCTGCGGAGGAGACATGACACTGGCCGGGACAAACGCCGTCGCGACTGTGACATCGACGGTATCAGCAGAGCCTAGTGTGAGTCGCCCCGTGCCCTTCGTATCAATTGTTAACGGGATATTGGTGTCAGCACCAGCCACGTCGATGACGACAGCAGCCGTTGTCTGCGACGGCGTGACCCGAAGGTAGTTTGTCGCGTTGGTATACGCGCTCGCCTGAAGGACGATCCGCCCAGCCGAGACCAGGTTGACAGTCCCGGCGGTCAAGCTCATCACGCCATCGTCAGGACCACCGAACGCGAGGGCAGGGTAGAACCGCTCATTGATCGAGCCATCACGCTTGAACTCGACATAGGACGTACCGGTAGTCCGTGCGACAACGCTGAACGCCGTAGCCCCGCCGGCAGTCAGGCTGACTTGATCGGCACCAGGGGATTCAAGGCCGGTATTCGTATCCCCGGTAAACGCGAGTCCGGGGGATGATGCGGTCCCCCTGGCGAGGTCTACGAGGGAGAACCCGTCGAAGTCCAGATTCTGTGTTAGCGGGGTTATGAGCGAACCCGCGTTGTCGATCAAATTGTTAAACTCGGCGTTCAGATCGGACGCACTCAGGACTTCCCCTGAGATCCAGTTATGTACGCGCGATAGAGCCACTACACGCTCCTACGAAGGCAAGGATTCGTCAACACCGTGGATCTCCATGAACAATTCGAGGTAATGTGGCTCCATATCCTGACTCGAAGAACTCTGATACCAGCGGAGCTGGAGATCCCTGAAATCCCCGTTCATCCTGAATGGAATGGTCCGATACTGGCCACCACCGAGAGTACCGAGCGTCGAGTTATCGAGGGTAAATGTGCCCACTAGGCGAGCGTGTTACCGCCTCCCTGTGAAATTGTCTGAGTCTGTGCGGCACTAGTATCTCGGGTATACTCGAACGAGAAGTTGTAATTGCCCTTCGGACGAAGCGACCAGAACCCCGCATGAGCGCCCTTCTTGATTGCACTCGACCCGAAGTTCAGGAACGGTGTCTGCACGTCTCCGGTATACGCAGTCCCGCCAGCGATGCTACGGTCCGATACGTCAAGCTGATGCACATATCCGCCGCTTGTCCCGGCGAAGAGCTTGTGTCTCCGGCCGAGGATCTGCATCACCGCGAGACAGTTGGCGTTGACGTAGTTAGTATTGACGCCCCAGGACGCCCAGCGTCCAGGCTGGAAGCGGTAGTCATAGACGAGGTAGACAGACTTGGTAGTAGTGCCAGCAGGGGCGAAGGACCAAACCGCCTGGCCTTTGGCCTGGTAGTTGACACCCCAGCACTGGTTCAGGACGGTATGGTTCAGCGAGTCCTGGTAGTAGCTCAGGATAGGCCGTGCCAGGAACGCTTCAACGTAGTCACCGAATGCGGCTGTCGCGGCGAGAGAATGGAGCCCTCTGGGGCTGGGGAATACCAGGTCATCGTTGATCCTGAAGACCCCGTTATGGTTGACTGCGCCTACGCCGGTCACGAACGGTACTCGGGCGAAAGCATCACTCCCGCTTGCTGCTGACCCAGTAATCCGGTGGACGCTGAGCCTGTTCGGTCCCTTGGTGACGATCAGTTCATTCTTGTGGCTCGTGATACTCGTGATCCTGTCACCGTCGTCAGGGTCGATGTCGATCGAGCCACTGCCGCCACCGGACCATGTAGTCGGGTCCAGGGTGTCGCTGAAGTAGAGCCGAGAGGGATTGGCTGCTACCCCTGCCGCCCAGAGCAGGTTCTTGTGCTTGACCATGAACGCGAAGTTCGGAGCCCCAGCCCCGAGGTCGCTGGTCGATCCTGCTGAGCCATCCCATTGCTGAGGGACATCGACGTTGCTCGTCGACGCCCAGATCATCTTCGCGGTAAACGTCTCGAAGCATGGCTCCTTCGCGGTCTCCAGGCCCGTCTTGATGGCTGACCATGTTCCGCTCAGGCTGGTCGACCTGAGGAGCTGAGTCCCCGCGTTGGCGATGTAGTTCTGTGTCTCCGAGCCTGCGGTGCCCTGGAGCCAGAAGTCGTAGAGCCCCTGGACACTGACCGCCGAGCCTGATTCGTCGAGCCTGGGACCGTACAGCGTGCTTCCGCCAACCTTGTGAGGTGCCCCGTCAAGCTCGTAAAAGACGTTATCCGACCTGAGCAGGAAGGGGACGTTGAGCGCATTGCCTTGTGGCGCTCCTGTGTAGACTGGGCCGAAGTCAGTTGCCCAGCCGCCACCGATGGTGATGATGACCTTGCTTAAGCGGTCACTCATCTTCCCCGTTTACCTCGAATCCTAGGATGAACATTCGCCCGATGACATGCTTCTGTGAGTCCCAGAACTCTTCCTGGGCGTCCATAACGCTTTCAACTTCGGCATGACTCAGCCCGGTCCGTTCGCAGAGATATGGGATCAGGACCGCGCTCAGGCGCTCGACTTCTCGTTTCAGATCACCGTCATGCACCCCGTCACTCACGTCGTCATTCACGGAACGAATTCCAGGCATCCGGGTTGGTCGTAAACCGTGACCCTGAGCCACGAGCGAAGAAGTACGGCTTGGTCGTCCTGGCCGGAATGATCCTCGGGTAATCTCGTTGTGGGTTCGAGTCTCCAGCTGCCCGCTTCACGCCGTCGGTGTACTCGGTGTACGCTTCCTGTGACCGCTGGTCGTCTTTCTGGTCTCGATACCAGATAAAGCTGGCGTAACTGAGCAGGATATGCCGGTATCTGACTGGGATGATCGGCTCATCAGCATCAGCGCTCATCTCGGTCTGCCCTACGCCAGCACTAGACACGGCTAGGTTCCGAGTCATGTACCGATACGGGATCGAGTACGCTTGGTCCGGGTGAGGGTAGAAGACGACCCTCGGGCGCCAGTCAGCGCTCCCTGACGGCCCGAGTTCTATCAACGTGCAACACTGCGGCGCATCGGCACGGATCGCATTTCTCGGGATCTTCCGGTAGAACTCGGCTGCGCCGAGAACCGGGATGTGCATTACGTCGCTGAACTGCCGAATATCGACAAGCCGGAAGAAGTCAGACGCGAGCGCGTATTCGTCTTCGTAGTACCGATAACTGCCGTAAGCCAGGGCATAGGTCGAGGCGACATCAATGTCCTGGGTATACCGGGAACTGAGAGTTATTGACGTATCTGACCCGACCGACGAGACGGTGTAGACCTCTCCGCCGGTCGAGATATAGACCTTCCCGCCAGCGTTCGCGTTATTGAATCCCATCCCGCTGACAGCAGTATTCCAGAGCGTATTACTGCCTTCGAGCGTAGTCCGGCTCGTTGAGGCGATAGAGACAGAGCCGGTCGTATAGGGCGGCCGGGTGATCAACGTCGCCGTCCGCTCTGCCCACGGCCAGTTCTGCTGGATATGGATGTCGTGGAGTGCGATGTTCAGGTAGCGCTTTGCAATTTGCTCTGATGCCCCGCTCGCGGTACTATCTGCTCGCATCCGGACGAGCAAATCACCAAATAATTCAGCAAATGTAGTAGGTTGACCAGTGGTAGCCATGGTATATTACTTGATATGAAGAGAATGGCCTGGCATGATGCCAAGTGGCTCGCTGGAGTGCTTGATTGCGAGGGTTGGATTGGAATGGTCCGTGTCTCGCACGCCAATAACCCCAAGTGGTCTACCTATTACTGCGGAGTCACAGTAGGCAACACAAATAGACGCCTTATCACTCGGCTCATACGAATGACTGGTGTGGGCGTATATAGTCGTTTCGACACCAAGGATGGCGTGAGAAAAGTTCGCCATGCTTGGGATGTTAGACGCCGTCAGGAGGTTCGGGATATCCTGACGGCAGTTCGTCCGTATCTTCTGTTGAAGCGACAACAGGCTAATCTTATTTTGTCCCTTCCCTCTGGTTTCAAGCATGTGCCTGCGCTCCGAAAGAAGGTCCATGAGCAATTACGCCTTCTGAACAAGAAGGGGATTGCTTAGTCGGCTGGCCGTATGTGGACACTAGGCGTCCTTCTCGTCCCCGTACTCACAGCCGGTAGGATAGAGACGCTTCGCCTGCTCGACTGGGAGCACGCGCTTGACCGTGATCCTGCCGCCAGCTTGACCGACTGTCAGGTACGCCCAGTCTGGAGTTCCGGTCGAATCCAGATGAATGAATAGATCTCGCTCAGGCCACGAGATGACCCGCCACTCGGGGCCAATCTGTGCCAACTGGCCGCCGTTCTCACAGACGGTCACGATCTGGCTGGTCAGGGTGGCATCGGTATAAGTCCGAAACGGGAACGGTGGTGCTGAGGCTGCCATGACAGGGGCAACCATCAGCATAAGACTCAATGAGATGAGAAGCAGTCGCTTCATTTATTCCACGCTTTCTGCCCGAACCATTTGACGCCCACCCAGCGCCACCAGCTCATCGGGCTTATGACACCAAAGACAGAACGAGACTGGATGACTTGACGGAATCTGGCGTCAGCTTCAGACTTGAAGATCGGCTCCCCGTCGAGCCATTGATGGGTTCTGTAATGGCAGTCATGTTCGAGGCAGGCATCGAGGTAGAAGTCTGGGACGCCTGAGCAGCCGTCAGCCTCAAGCTTCTTTGCGCGGACTCGAACGTGCAGCCAGTAACTATCCTCGGGAGGAGGAACAGACTTCTTCCAGTACGGTGCCACTTACTTGAGCGCACCTCCGAAGCGAGACTTCAGGATCGAGATGACTTCAAGCCCGGCGGCAAGGTCGCCGTTGTAGGCTTGCCAGCAGAGACGAATGAATCGGAAATACGCCACTACGGCAGCAACGCCTTCACATAGCTCGACAGGTCCAGGATGGCGTCAGCCGCCCAGCCGGTCAGGAACGCGATCAACTTGCCGTAGTGCTTCGCAAACAGGTCAGCCATGATATATCTCCTTATGGGTTATTTACGACGCCTGCACGGTACCGACGCGCAGGTACAGGTAACCAGCAGTCCCAGTGGACTTGGCTGTAGCACTCTGATTCAGTAGATTGACGTGAAGCTGGCCGAGGCCGTCCGCGTCTTCATACGGGATGCTCAGGCCATCGACAAACCAGGCGAACATGGTCCCGTATGCCGTAGCGACGGCGAACCGTCCACCGGGCCAGCTCGCCGGGAGATTGTCGGTCGTGCCGAGCAGGTTGACATATCCGATCAGGTTGGGAGGAAAGTACGTCGCCGTATTGACCGTCTTGCTCAGCGTGCGCTTATGGAACTCGACTCGCCAGTCAAGATCCTGGGCAGCGATGGCTTCAATCGTCGTGATGAAGCTTTTGATCGGCCCGCCACTCGCCCCCTCATTCGCAGACTGGCTGGCTCCACCGACAGTCAGATCGGCGAAGTCACTCGCGCTCGGAACAATCGCATCTGTGAAGTCGGTCGTCGCGGATTCAAAACTGAAATGTGATTCGGAAATCTGAGCCACTCGTCTATCTCCTTATGTGATCTATCTACCTACAAAGAATCCGCGTCCGATACCGCGTCCGAAATGCTGCTGAACAACATCGCCACCCTGGAGCGTCAGGCGGAAGTGGGCGAGGCCGTTGTATTTAGTTGTGCCCAACGCCGATGTGACAACATGCACCGTCGTGGTGGCGAATGCTTGCGTCACTGTCGCGCCCGTCCAAGTTGTGGTGGCTGTGACATTGGTCACCGTAGCATCGCGGAAATGGTCATCGCCGTCAGCGAATCCGGCCCCACCATTTGTGGCATCAATCACGGTCGTCGTATCGTCTTTGATGACGCCGGCCGCGTAGTCCACACCGCCGCCGCCTTCTCGGCCAAACGCGACATCGACCGTATAGGTTCCTGCCCCTGGAGCCGATCCGCTACTGAGATCAATTTGAAAATCTATGCCTACCGAGGGGGTCCCTCGGACGCGCCCGGCGATTCTCGGGTCATTGCCCACAAGGAGGTTTGACGCATCATCGGGGGTCGCGGTCCACCCTGCGTTGAGTGACAAACCGTTTCCATTGGTATAGGTGTTCGGATAGACTTCGGTACTCGCAAAGCAGGCGTAGGCGGGGTCCGTGACAAACACGCTCGTGGCGCGGAAATCCCACGCGAGGTCGAACGCCATGGCTAGAAGGCCAGCATCGCCTCTTCAACATTCGCGAGGACCGCTGCCACTCCAGCGTCAAGCTGAGCCTGATTCGTGATCGTTGCCGTACTCAGATTTGTGGCCCACGTCATCAGGTTGTTATGGACCGCAGTCATATCCCCTGATGCAATTCCAATGGCTGCGGCACCACCAGCAACCTGTGTAGGATACTTGTCATAAATCGCCTTGTTCATGGCGAGTCGCTGGAGAAACGCATTACCGAGATCCCGGACGGCCTGCTGAGCAGCGGCAAACGTTGGAATAGTTCCGGCCGCCACACCCTGCTGAATGATAACGACGTTCTTCCGCATATTGTTCTGCATCGTGGAAAGATTCTGGCAGAGCTGAACAACACCAAAGAAGCGATCAATCGTGGTGGGCATCGAGTCGTGTTGCCCCTAGCTCTGCATGCTCCGCAAGGCCATTTCGATGGCGAGACCGAAGTCTCGCTTATGTGTCCCCGGGAATTCCTTAATGAGTTGGGCATAGGTCTGGTGCCGCTTCGCTTCCCCACCCATCCCATCAGGATAGGGAGCCTGAACCAGTTCCTTCGTCCGTACCAGCACGTCAGGATTGATCTGAGTCTTCTCTAGCTTGCTAACAAGAAGATCGTTCAGATTCGACACCTTCTGCTCAAGCTCACGGATCGTACTATTCTGAATATTTGACTCAACAATCAGCGCAGCCTTCTCTTGCTGCGTCTTCGCACACGTCGGGCAGGGAGGAGGCTCCAAGAAAATCTGAGGCCGCTCAGTCAGTTCGGCTTCTTTCTGAGCCAAGAGCGATGCCTGTTTCCCGACTGTTTCCTGAAGGCTCGCCAGGTTACGCTGTATAGTCGGACATGTCGGACACGGAGCCGGAGGCTTCTCCTGCCATCCACCCTGACGCGCAAGCCACAAACCGAGTGATTCAGTCCAGCTCATCCTTATCCTCCTAGAAGATGGAACAGCACCCAGACGTGATGTCTGAATCGGCTATACGTATCGAAGTACCGGCGTTGGCGGAGCCTGGCATCAGCGGCACTCGTATCGCCGCCAGCAGCAGCGTTATCTGCTCCAGCTAACTTCCAGCGTCCAACAGGCCCAAACGCAGTCAGCATTAGGCCGGGTCAATGCTCGTGACAATGGCGGTCACCGCTTCCGTAGCGACTGTCGCCGTCCACTCAGTCGTGGTATCGTTGTTACTCGTGACTGTCAGCGTCCCGGCAGCAATGCTGACTTTGTTCCTGAGTGCCATCAACGCCTGGCCAACAGTCCGGCCACCAGACGCTCCACGGGTCAACGTGCGCCCGAGAATGTCATCAGCATAGGTACTGCCGATGGTTGTGATCTTGCCGTCAAGGTAGTCTGTCGCGTGGTACATCCGCTGCATTACCTTGCCGGCGGTGTTGTCCGTCTGGTGAGCCCCGTAGATGACTTCATCCCAGACGCCATCGGCGATCTCTGCAACCGCATCCGCAGCAAGCTCTGCTGCTCCGATAGCATCTGTAGCGATCTCGCTGGCTCCGATGGCATTGGCAGCAATAGCAGCGGCGTCAATGGCTCCGGCCGCAAAACTTGCCGTCGTGATGGCTCCGGTATCGACCACGTTGACCGTCTGCCCGGTCGCCGGAGCGCTCCTGGTTGAGATGGCAGCATCTACGTACTGAGTAGCAAAGTACGTCCTGGCCAGGGCCTTCTCGACACTATTATCAGCCATGGACGTGAGTGCAATCGTCTGCTTCACGTCAATCGGCATATACCCGGCGGTAACCGGCGCGGCAATCGCCGTCCCATTGATCCCGGCGACGTTGGCGTAGGCACTGGCCGTCGTGATGAGGAGATACTGGGTCGCCGCATTCGTGGCGACAAAGCGAAGCATGACGTAGGGAGACGCCGTCGGCAACTCTGGAGCAGCCAGGAATCCCCCGTAGACTCCAGTGGCGGCGATCTCTGGAAACGCACCACTGAGATTCTGGAACGCATTCCCCTTGGCTGTTGCACCGCCAGGCGTAGCACCGTCAGCAGTGTCACTCCATGCGATCCAGGTTCCGGTGACCGCTAGACCGGAGAGTGTCAGTCCACCCGTCGAGATCATCGGGAAGGACACATAGGTACTGGCGTTTGCGACGCGGCGAAGTTCCATTATTTAGGTCCGAAAAATTCCCAATCCGATTGGACTGGCAAAAGAAGAACGGGTAGGCGCATCATTGGCATTCCCAAGCGCACCTGTCACAGTGGGATTTGTCGTGACGGTACTTCGAGGCGTTGTCGTCCCTAGCGTTTCGATATGTTCGATGAGACCTGTAGGATAGATTTCTGGACTGGCTCCAGCCGCAAGATTGGTGACTTGATCCTGCGTGAGCACGATGCTCCAGAGTCCGAATCGGGACAGCAATCCGTCCCAGCATTTGCTCTGGTCTGCGACACGATTCCCAATCCACCACGCGGATGCTGTCGTATCCACGGTTCCACTCGGATCGACTCCCTCCTGCGTAACGACCTGACTCACCCCGTCGAGATACATGATGGGATTATTCGTTGTGGCTGTGCCAGCGTACGTAACACAATAATGGTGCCATTCACCCGCAGTTCCACGAGGGGCTCTCCATGTTCCATCAGCTCCAGACCAAATCCGAAAGAACCTGAAAGCGTCATTTGCTGCCCAGTTTCCAAAAATTACTCGCTCAGAGGCTGTTTCGCAAAACGCTCCGAATCCATCCCCGCCGTCTCCATTCCGAAATGCCCAGATAGCAATAGACAGGGACGCCGGAGTCGTCGTATTCGCTGAGACGATTCGGTCGGTCGTCGCCGTTCCGAATGTTGCGTTGAACCCGCGCGACATAGCTACGCGATTGCCAGCGTGATCGTCTGTGGCGTCGAGACCATGAATACGGCAAGTTGAATCACGTTAGAGAAGACCTCGGTCCCGAAGACCGTCCCGTCCGTGAGCGCGGCGCCAGCTCGATAGTGTCCAGACTGGCCGACAGGTACGGAGTACGAGTCAGCAGTCGAGCCAAGGGCTCTCGTGGCTGACTGGACATCAGTGAATGTAACACCACCGTCCGTACTCCGCTGGAAGCGTACACGTACACCCGTGTAGTTAACCGTATGCTCTAGAACCTGATTCGTGATCGCTACGTTGAGAATCGCCATGATCCCTGATCCCTCATTCTGTGCCGCGTTGAGTGTGTCGAAGTTGACGCCAATGTCTGAGCCATCTGCCGCCGTACCGATGAGTGGGCTTCCAGTAAGCAGAACCCCGGTTGAAAGATTGATCCCGGCTGCGCTCGCGGAAGGCTGGAATACGACTCCGGCCAGTTGGCTTGCACTGCTCGCGCCAATCTCATGATTCGCTACGAACTCCCGGTCGGGAACGAATCCGTCAAAGGCTGCTGTCGTCGGCTGTGCGCCTTGCGCTGTCACTCCACCGCTCAGCCCTCGTGCGTAGGCGTTGTGCTTGACGGTCAAGCGCGGCATCAGGTTCGGACCGTCCCAGGCGAAGAACATGCTCGTCGGTAGCAACGGGCCTTGGTTCGGTCCCTGGAGCGGGATACAGGTATTGTGCTCGATCCACACGTCATCGCATTTGTGGAGGAGCATGAAGAAACGCCCGACAATATCCACAAACATGTTATTCAGGAAGGCAAGCCTCGCGTGTGACATGCCATCCCAAATTGTATTCACCGAGATTCCGCCGTTAGCGTTGCGGACGATGTTGTGGCGGAACATCACATCCTGCGTCGGAAGGCCCCGGTTCGAGAGCCCACCGTTGTACAGGATGCTCGTCCCGTCCTGGCCTTGTGGCCAGCAGTTCGTCATTCGGTTGCCTTCGACAAGAATCCGGCGTCCAACCTTGATCTCGAAGTTGTTCTTGATCGACCACTGTGTCCCTGACGGCGGAGGTATAAAATCAGGGTTTGCCGAACCATCCCGCAACAGTCGAAGCCAGTGGATCGGCTTGAAGAAGTCATTCCGCCTGAAGACGCCATCCGATGACCAAGTTGTCGTGGCTGCGCCTTCGTCACCCAGGATGACGCACTCGGCCGCGCCTTCGAGTTGACAGTTCTCAACATGGAAGCGCGTATTGTTGCGGAAGAAGATCGCCTGCGAGTCGCTATTGCCTTCGTTCTGCGCCTCGCTGATCCAGCAATCCCACAACTGAATATCGTCGGCACCATAGATGAACATATCGCGGACAAGAAGCTGGTCCGCAAACCCATGAATGTAGCAATGCTCCAGAATCCAGCGATGACTGAACCAGATGTCGATGAGCCCAAACTGGAAACTGGATATGGCATGTTTTGCTTCCATGCCCTTGACGATCCAGCCATTAGATCCAAACGTTGCAGTCTGGCTGATAGCCCGCTGTGTATCACCGGCGACAACCTGAAAACACTCGGCCGTATCAGCAGGCGTTACCCTGGTTCCGTCAGGCGGCAGGTTGCCAGACGAGATGATCCGCGTCCAGCCGGGGCCAGTTGTCGGCGGGAAGATGAGTTGGCTGTAGGTCACTCCGGCGGGCACGACAAGCGTATCGCCCTTGTGCGTACCGTCTGGATTCAGGGCCGCATTGATAGCGGCCTGAAGATCACCTGGATTGCCTCCGACGCTGACGGTCGTACCGCCAAGATTAGCGGGCGGAGCCTGGGCAGTCCCACGCTTTTCGTTGACTGGCGTAGGGCTTGTCGGGGGGATTGCGTCAGCCAATGCTAGCCTTCGGCGACCTTCGCCTCGCGCTTCGCCTTGGCCGCTGCCTGCGCCCGGGCCAGGGCCTCAATCTGCTTGGGTGTGCGCTCCTTCTTCTGGGCCTGGGCCAGCGGGGAGTTCGCCGTACCCTGTGGCGGCATCTCGGCAGGCCAATTGGCCTTGGCAGCAGGACTGAAAGCGAAGTTGCCTGGGATCTGGGCGTCGCTCATGAACGTCGCCGTCCCGCCGGTATCGTGAATACGCTCCGGGCGGAACCGCTCGACGTTGGCGAGGTCCGGGTCCTCGTTCCCAGGCTCAAGGACGAGCTGCGCCCGTTTCCACTGCTGAATCGCCTGCTTCGTCGGCTTGGCGTTCTCGATCCGCATGAACCGGCCGACCGAGCCAGCCGGGTTTCGGCGCATATCTTCCCGAGGAACGAGGGCGGGGCGGATGTCCTGCTCCATCACCTCAGCCGCGAGCTTAGCGATCAGGTCCTTCTTCTCGCCCTGGACCGGCTTGGCGATCTGGTGATCAACCATCTTGCCGAGTTCCTTGGCCTGCATCGCAGCCTTGCCACGGTTCGCGCCGGTCTGCCACGCGGGGCTCCCGGCGATGTCCTCCAGCCGGGCTTTCTCGCGGTTATATTCGTCAACCTGGTGATACCGGAGTGGGTTCTGGGGCTGGTCCTTCAGGGCGTGTTCGAGCTGCTTGACGGCCTCACTCACGATGCGCCTCCAGTTTGCGTATATCCATTATCCGAGGTAATGTTTGTCATTACATTGCCACTACTACCGATTCCGCTTAATCCGCTAGTATCTCCGCCGCATGTAATCGTATACGGCTGGTAATAGGGATACGGCCAAGTGGTAGGATAGGGCCAGTAATACTGAACTGGACGTGGCGTATGTCCGCATGTCGGGCAATGGCCACAACTCGGGCAGGGCTTCTGGTCACTCATGTGGGGTCTCCTGTGGGACTTCTTGTGGAACAACAGTTGGTTTGTTCTGGTTGATAATCTCTTGCATCACAATCCTGAGCATCTTGTAGGCCGTCTCTGGCGTGACTGGCCCGGTCATTCCCTCGATCTGGTAGTTGATCGCGTTCGTCTCGTACATCGTAATGACGATCTCAGCGACCGGGCGAGGATCGAGCAACTGGCCCATATACTGCGCGAGTGGGGCAAAGAATTGCTGGCTCATCCAAGTCGCGCCATGATCTGAATGAGACAGAGCGCGGCCAGGCCGACGATAGGTGCGACGCGGACTGGGAAGTTCCCCAGAGAGGCGATCAGCATGGCTAGGACGCATCCGGTGTAGGGATCTCCAAGCGACAGCCCTGAAGACACTGACCAGGCGTACCACACCAAGGCGACCACACCGAGTACGCCGTACTCGTACAGAAACTCGACGTAATCATTGTGAGCTTCCTTGTACTCTTCGCTCAGCTTGTGGTTGTAGATCCACGTCCGGCCATCTTCGTGAAACGAATCCCCGCCATGACCGATCAACCAATACGGCCAGACCTGAGTCTTCCACAGAGCGACTCGCCAGACTGTTAACCGAGTCCTGACGGCATCATTCAGCAACCGTGCCTTGACATGCCCACTATTCCACTTGACGAACCGATGAAGCACTCCGGCGATCAGTCCGAATACCGCGACGGGCCAGAGTTGTGGCTGGACCCACATCAGCCCGGCTGAGGCGGCAGCGTAACCGACGCTGGACCTTGCTAGGATCAACCCAGGCAGGTACAGAGCCGCGAGCACCCAACCGTACCCAGTCACAAACCCGAGCGGGATGAGCATCCCGAGATAGATACCTAAGCCCGTCCGATGCCCGAGCGTTCCGATCACATGCCCAGGAATACGTAGGAGCGGCCATTCTTTCCACTGACTGAAGGCAAGTCCGCTCTGGAACACACCGACTGCCAGCGCCAACCATACCCCTGCCAGTCTCATCTCCGGCGGAGCTTGCAAGCCTACATAGACGACCGCAGCAGCAGTGGGCCAGAGGAGGCCACCCGAACGGATGACCCACCCCCTGACCCACCACCACCCCGTCGCCTGTGCCGCGAGGAGGCCCCAGGCGGGCACGACACAAGCGGCGAACAGGGCTCCGATACCCAGTCTGAAAATCGCTCCCGGCACTTCGCGTGTGGACCACGCGCGACCACGCCACGCCAGAGACACCAGAACGATGCCCAGCGGGAGCAGTGCGATAAGCACCGGCAAGAGCCCTGCCGGATTCATCAACGTACTCACTGGCGTACCCATGTGACGCAGAGATAGCCGTCTGGGTCGTCATCTTTCTTGGCCCAGATATTCGTGTCTTGTCGTGTGTGAGCATGTCCACGCCAGAGAAACCCAGTCTCCTGACACCAGTCCTGTACTTCCTTGATCGTGACAACCCGATGCTTCTCAGCGATACTTGACTGCGTGGCGACTGGCCCTGCCATCATGACCAGCAACCCGCCGGGCTTCAGCACCCTGGCGCATTCCCGGAGCATAGTGATGGGGCCATCTGGCCTTAGATCATCTCCATACCGCCCTGTCCCGACGTGACAAATGACACAGGTACTTGATATGGCATCAAATGTTTCATCATCAAACGGCTGCTGACATGCGTCTCCAAGCTTGACATCAACCTCTGGACCGATCAGCGATGGTGGAGTCCGTATATCGAGATACGTGACCTGCCATTCCTGCTTGACCAGCGATCGAACCTCTTTCATTGGCGACCCGATGATTAAGCATCGGCGCTGCTGTCCGAGGCCCAACGCCTGAGTCGCCCAGATTTCTGCGGCTCGGTACGTCGGCAAATCCATCCATGATTCGTCTAGTGTTTGATAGACCATACGGCGGGAGCCTCCCGACCCCGCGTGTGACGGTAAGAGTTAGACGCTGCTGATAATCTGGTAGACCGACGCGACGCCCACGTTGCCCGGAGGCAGATCGGAAGCGTTGCCGTTGTTACCGCCGTAGCACTCTACGAGCGAGATCACGCCAGTTGCCCAGTTATCGACCTGCGAGTTGGCTGCCGTGCTCAGGCGCGGCGGGAAGCGACAATCGTGCGCCGCTACCTTATTTGCCAGCGTTCCGGCATTGGTCCCATCAAGGCTTACACCAATGCCAGTCGTGCCCTGTGCGGTCCACGTGCAATGCTTGATGAAGACGTATCCAGTTCCGGTTGCCACGGCGAATGGAGACGCCCACGCGCCAGACCTGTTGTGGAAACGTCCACCGACGACAGTCAAATCGGCCGTCGCGGTCAGAATAGCCGGTCCATTCGCTCCGGCAGACACCGCAGCGAAATGTGCAAGATACGCAGTCGCCCGCTGAGAAGTCTGAGTCAGCCGGGTCATCGAGCGAGTTGCCAGCCCTGCCGTGTCCGCCCGGTATCCGAAGTCGATACCAGACGTATCGAGCGAAACCGCCCCCTTCGTCAGATTCAGCACGAAGTCATGCATATACAGACCGTCAGGGGAGGCGTTGCGGAAGATGACTCCACCGAAGCCGGAAGCAGGCTGAATCTCCAGGAAGCAGATTTCGACGTTATCCGCCTCGATAGAGAATCCAGGGGCAGCCGCCGTAGCGAAGCTGACGATGCTCTTCATCCCCGAGCCACTCAGAGCCGAAGAGGTAACAACGTCCGAACCAAACGCGCTACGGACACCCGCGATGGTAATGCCAGCCTTCTGCACGCGGACAGTAGCAGAAGGCGAATGCGTCCCTTCGAGTAGAACGATAGCCTCCCCAGCGGAGGCGGTAATATTGGTCAATGCCTGACTAATCGTCAGCAGCGCCCGCTCGGGGCTCAAGCCGTCATTGTCATCGCTCGCGCTAAACGAGCGCCCGTCTACCGTGTAGCTCGCAGACGGTGCGACGAAATGGACCCGGCCGAGCTGAGCCGGGACAGAGCCGAAATACGTTCCATACTTCGTGAGATACGGCATAGTGGCGTTAGTCCTTTATGGGCACCGCACCCGTTGCCCTGAGTGTGTGCGTAAGTGGTTAGTCCACGCCGTCCTTGACGACGCGGGTTTTGACGATAGGAAACTTGGCCGTCCGGTTCAGCGACGTACCCCAGTTCGGACCCGGCTTCGGCCAGTTGATCGGGTCATCCTTCTGCGCGCCGTCATGCTCAGCGCCAAAGTGCCCCTTCCGTGCTTTGACGCCAGGACCAGAACTATTCTTGTTCTGGCGGCGTGACTTGAACTCGCTGTAATTCTGATTGCTCACTTCATACCTCCGAGCTTCTTCATGTAATCCATCAGCGACTTGGCCGGTGCAGGGGATTCCTTCTGCATCGGCTTCATCGACTTACGCATCTCCTGCATGGTCCCAGGCTGACGCCTCGCCGCCTGCTCAGTCATCCGGTCCATCGTGGCGTACGGGTCGTCCTGCTCTGGATGCTTCGGCGGAGAATGCTTGATGACCTTCCGTCCCATGCAGGACTCACACGCACCTGACTTGCTCGAATAGCCTTTCATCTTGTTTTTGGTGGCGTAGAAGACGCGCTCTCCTTTCTCACTGCCGTACTCGGCTTTCATCTTCTTCATGACAGACTCGCCTTTCCCGCCGTAATACTTGGAGAGCGGCATCCTACTTCCCCTTCTTCCCCTTGACGCGGATCTTCTTCACGTAGTTGAGTGACTTCGGCCAGCCCTTGCCAGGCATCAGCTGACCTGCGAGCCGAGAATCCAGCGCCAGTCCCTCCAGCCGAGGCCGTAGCGGGCGTAGAGCCGCCACTTCCCGACGAAGGTGTCGAAGTCCTCAACCATCCCGAACTCCTGCTTGACGCGCTCGACCCATTTCAGCGCGTCCTTCATCATCGAGGAATCGACCATGAACCAGTCGTTCGTATCGGTCAGATACTCCCAGTCCTTCCCGGAGTACCCGCCTTTGTGAACGTTCTTGTTGTTGTTGGCAGTATCAGGCAGCCCCTCAGACTCGATGATCTCGTAGGCGGTCTGATACAGGTTGACAGGGTAGATGAGCGTATCTGGCATCACGCTGATGCGCTCCGCCCGGTCACCACGGAAGCCACGGAACTGAATCCGAGCCGCAGCAACTGACACTGCCGATAGCGCGGCGGTAATCATGTTGTCGAAACCAGCCGAGGTGCTTGCCCCAGAGGTCGTTGTATGCGAATTGGAGCAAAGCGCAACGCCTTCGGTGTTGTTCAGCCAGGTAGTGTCAATGCTGAAAGCATTGTTGAAGACAGAAGCCGCATGCTTCTGGCGCGTCCGCTGGAACGCGGTCGCCATACCACGGGGCTTGCCGTCGATGATACCCGTCAGGTCGTCATCGAACAGCTTCCGGTCGATCTGGAAGCCCTTCGAGTATTCCTTCGGGGTGATCGTGACATCGTAGCCCTGGTTCACGTCATCGTAATTGACGGTCCCCGTGTGCTCTTCAACGTCACCGAAGGTACCGACCGCCGACATGACGTAACGATCCTTCGTCGGGGCATCGGCACCACTGACCACATCGTAGAAATCGCTGATGCGGTCATGAAGCTGCTTGTAGGTATCGTTGTAGACTTTCTGAATCCGAGGGTCGAGCAGGTCTGCAAAGTTTGCAGACGTGGACGGAACAGCCATAGTAAGTTGGTCCTATGTGTACGGCGGGTACTGATGCGGCGCCCGTCGAAGGCCGCGCCGCTAGCCTGAGCGAGAACTCGTTACGCGAGCGGCTGGATCAGCAGACGAACCGGCTTGCTGTAGAGATAACCGTCCAGACGGCCACGCGAAGGCGAGTTGATGTCATAGGAGATATCGAGGTGAGCAAATCGCACACCGGCCGTGGTCGATGCGACAGACGCATCCGCCTCGGTCGCCAGCGTGCCCGGGGTCGCCGTGAGGGTGAGGTCGTCGCCACCCACGACAGTCGCCGCACCCGGGAAGTAGGGGACGGCGGTGAACGTATCCCCAGACGCGATAGCATAGGGGAAGGGCACGACCACGGTGAAGACGGTCGCGCTGACGGTCGTGATCTTCCGGCGCTGCCCGGCGTTGGCGCCCGTCAGGCAGATCAGGGTACCGTCCAGCATGGTGGGCGAGTTCGGTACGATATCGCCCGTGGTGATCGTGACCGCCGTGCCACCCGACGAGGCCGCCGAGTTGGTGATGAGCGGCAGCGCGGTGCCGGCCGTGGTCGACCCGGACATCCGATTGCGGATCACGGGGTCACCATTGACCACGAGCGAAACCTGCGCGGCGCCGCTCGCCTGAATCGTGGACTGCGTGGTGGTGTAGGTAGCCGTGTCAAGCGACAGGCCGACGTACTCAGCTAGCGTGCCAGCCGCCATCGGGGCTACACCAGCCGTGGTGGTGGCGCTCGCAATCGCCGGGCAACCCGCGACCGTGAAGTCGGGAGTACCGGCGGCGACCATGTATTTCTTGATGACGGGAGCCCCGCCACCGAGGAGATAACCAAGATTAGACATTTACCGTTGTGTCCTCAGGGACCATCGCCCACGCCTGGTCGAGATAGGACGGTTCTCCCATTCCCCGACGAGATCGTGAGTTGATTGGTGAATAAACGCACGGCCATGGAGCGTATACTGCCCGCATCCGTCACACAGGCCATGCACGTATGTTTCTCTCCGCCACGTCTCGTAGCGGTTCTTTCGTGGATTGAACTTCGGGTTACAGAACTCACAGAAGACGACCATCGCCGACTGCTCGGTCAGATCGCTCACGTGACTGCCAGCCAGCTTGCCACGCGGGCCGACAGGAGCGGCAGCCATGTACTCAAAATCTGCTGCCGCGATACGAGATGCTTCAGCCACGCTCACGTGCCCCAGTCCCCTGCCGGACCTTCCGACCCTTCGGGATGTACTGAGCTTCCTCGATCATCTGCTCTCGGCTATACCCTTTCCGCTCCCAGAAACTGATATACGTCGGATCAACATCCTTGAGCGGATCAGCGCCGTTGGTCTGCGCAGCTGGTGTTCTCACGCCTCCAGTCCTAGTTTCAACATGGGGAAGTGAATCCGTTCGTGACTGCTGCCGCCTCTGAGAGGAGGCCGTCATCCGCTCTAGACTGCCATACGTGGCACGGAGCGCCGCCCGCTGGACCCGAAGATCCGTGACAGGGAGCCCCATGTCTTCTGACAGCCGGTACGCTTCGTCAGCCACTTTCTGAAACTCCTGCGAGTTGTTATCCCGCAGGCTCGGAACCTTGCTGATGTACTGATCGACTTCGGTCTTCGCCGCCTGAAGCTTTGTCGCCAAAGTCTGCATCTGGACCGCCTGCAACGTCGTCTGCGTCGCCGCCGCCTGCGCGTTCTGCTTGCTCAGGATGTCAGCGGCCTGCATCGGGGTGATCCGTCCCTGGTCTACGAGAGCCTGGAGTTGATTCGGGTCCACGTAGACCGGGCCAGTCTGTTGCGGCCTCTGCTGCTGTTGCGCCTGCTGGAGCATGCCTTCCATCCGAGCCGCACGCTCTTCAGCCTGTTTCATCCGGGAGTACACCTCTTCAAACCGGGCACCCCCAGGCTGGAGCGGATGAGGAGCCTCAGTCGTTTCCTGAGTAGTCTCAGTCACCTGTTCAGTCTCGACGACCTGTTCAGTCTGCTGCTCAGTCTCTTCTGGCATACTGTTCTCCTACGCCCTTTCGATGGCGGCTCGTTGAACGATCACGACCCTTTGGTGGTCGACCCCGCTAGCGGCGACCTAGCAATATCTCGCCCGATTTCTAGTGCTTGTGGAATCAGGGACGCGGCGTACCGGAGTCCGGCAATCTCCGCGTCCATCGCATTCAGGTTGATCTTCAGCAGTTCAAGGTCATGGCCCATCTCGTTCCCGGTCACCATGCGCTCGGCCGTCGCGTCGCGCTTCCCCTGGATCTCCTTGATCCGTGACTCGATCTTGTCGGCGTACATCTGCCAACCTGGGTGATCCAGGACCATCTGAGCCTTGTGTGTGATATCCATGATCTGCGGCATACGCTGCTCGAACACATGCCGGACATGTTCCTTCTCCGATTGATTCCGGCGCTCCAGCAGATCAATGTATTCCTTCAGGTCAGGCATCAGCCGGTTACCCCCTGGCCCTGTGTACCCCCGCCGGCAATCTCTGACTGTGTCGGCGCTTCCGTCTGCATCTCAGGAGCCTCGCCGCCCATCGGCGCGCCAGCGCCCTGGCCCTTGTTCCCCATCATGGCCTGGAATTCCTGGCTGGCCTGGATCGCCATCTGCTTCTGCTGTTCCTGCATCGCGGCAGATTGAACTTGCTGGAGGTATTCCTTGACGAGCCCGAGGTTCATCCCGGCGACCCGGCCGAAGTCATCGCTCTGATACCACTTGGCGAAGGTCTCGAACGCGGCAATCGGCCCTTCGACGAAGTTCACGCCCGGAGGCATCTTGCCCTCGACAAGCATCGTGATCGCGTCATTCGCGCTCATCGGCGGAGTATCCGGCGTCCCGGCCGGGCGCATGATATAGCGCTGTGGATCGAGCTGCGCCGAGTTGATCTTGTCCTTGGCCCACTGGTAGAACTGCTGAGGCCCGACAAGGCCCATCTGGAAGCTGAGCGGATTAAAGATCGCCTGACCGATCTCGGTCAACGACTGCGACATGATCCCCTTGTTCGTATTCAGCAACGTCGCGCCAAACTCGAAGTTGACCGGAGCCTGGATATCCTGGGGGCGCACATCCGCATAGGCCGCATCGCTATCCGGGTCTTTCCCTGTGATGAGGATGCGCTTACGATCAGGGAGGAACTTGGTATTCAGCATGTGGAACTGGGCGTAAACCTGTTGGAGCCAGTGAAAGAATCGGCGAAGGATCTGCTCCGGTAATGCCGCCCCCTGCTGTAGAATGGCCATCGTCGTACCGACCGTGCGAAGAGCGCTGGCCTTACCTTGCGGTACTTGGCCGAACTGGAGGCTCCCAACCTGGATCAGCCGTTCGCTCAACTGCTGAACCAGCCCGATCATGTTGAAGGACCATGACTGGTCGCTATGCGGGTATTGGACAGCAGCAGCGTCATCCTTCGGATTGTCTACAGGTATCCAGTCTCCGGGACGGGCTCGCATCTCTTCGGGTTTGATACCACTCGAAGCTCGATAGAGCATGACCGGCAAATTAGCGATGTCACCCCGATCCAAGTTGGAGTTGAAAAGCTCGTGGAGCAAATCGTGCAAACCTTCGAGCACTTCGGGCACCGATAATCCGTAAATGCAGTCGGGCACTGGAATGAAACATTCATACCCAAACGGCCTCCATTGCGGTGATCCGGGGCATACTTCGCTCAGATATCGTGCCCGAGCACAAATCCCGTTCCCTTCTGATAGATCGAAGACGTGGGCGACGATCTCACACTCGTAGCCATCTGGGAGCGTATACGACCCGTACCACTCGACGAGATCAAGCCATTGCTTGTCCTCGTCCAGCCCGGACCAGTCGGCGTTCAGCCCGGCCTGTGCTTCTTTCTCTTCCTTGATCCGGTCCTCACCCTGCCGGGTGTCGGGAGCATGGCGGGTATCAGCGTAGGCGATGAGTTTGTCCCAATCATCGTCAGTCAGCAGATCGTAGGTGCCATTCTCCTTGCGACGGTGGATCGTATCGAGATTGACACGGAGACGGCGGGCGATCCACGGAGCCCCGTAGGGATTCTGGGGCGTAACCGGCTGCGGGTTCAGGGAGCGAAGTGGGAGGACGACATCCTCAAGCTGGTGAATGATCGCCGTCGGGCCGTCGAACGTGACCGCATCCCAGCGCATCTCAATGTCGAGCTTGCCGTCCTCCCGGTCCCAAACCTCGATCTCGACTTCCTGATCCTGGCCCTCAGCGTCCTTCCACGTCCCGGTCCAGTTGTACCCGTCTGATGTTTCGTCAGTCAGGCTTTCGAGCCCGTCGATGATACTCGGCAGCGTATTGACGAGATAGAATGACAGGTCGACATCTTCAGGAGGTCCGGTGATGACTCGGACATCCGTCATCTTCCGGGAGTCCTTGACCCACGGCTGATACGAGAAGATCGTCCCGTCATCACAGAACTGCTGAACTGCCTGGCTGATCTTCTGCTCGCCGTCAGCTTCGTGCATCAGCTGGAACTCGATCAACTGGGACGCGGTGTCAGCCGCGTCAACCTTGTCACGGCGCAGTGCCTTACCCTGCATGATCGGCTTGTTGCCCATGACGGCGTTGAACAGCCCGGCCTGAATTCTGAGGCTGTTCGACATGATCAACGGGACGTGCTCGTTGTGGGCGCCGTCCCACGGATACGTCTGCTTCTGCCGCCAGCCACGGAGCTTGGCATAGCGGATCAGGCGAAGTTCCATCCAGTCCGCACGTTCATCCCGGGCGCGCTCGACGCTGTCGATGACCCGAGTCGCCAGCTTCTCTCGGTCTACCTTGAGCGAGCGACGGCGGCGCCGTGGCGCTTCATCGAGCGTTGACGTAGAATCCGGCTCGGGGGCCGTCGGGACAGATCCGTCCATCAACATCCCTGCCGAGGCCTGTTGCGCTGGCCCGCCGGGCAGGGGCGCAGGCTGCGGCGCCTGCCACGGCTGCTGAGGTGGCATGGGCACGCCGAACGGGAGACCGCCGGGGCCGAGTTCAGCCACTAGACCCTATTCGCTAGGACGTAGAAGGGAAGCCAGCGACACGGACGCCCAGCAGCGGTGACTTCACGCTCGATCTTGGGGCCGCTCACGACGTTGACGGAATGCACGAGCACGTAGAGGTCTTTCTGATGCTCACGTGGCTGAGCACAGAGCCAGAGCGTGACGTTCCGACCTGATTTGGGCTCTTTCTTCAGGTCATGGTCAAGGGAGAGGACATCCCATTCCTTCTCACGGGAGAGGAGTCGGATCGCCTCGTCAGGATCGTCGGTGAATACGAGTTCATCCGCGTCCTTGTACTGCTCCTTGAACCATTCGATCCGCTTGGGGTCGTCTTCGACTACGAGAATGTTCCACAACCCAGTCGCCACTTAACCCCTCCCTGAAAGACCCCGGACGATATCTCGTCCTAATTCACGGGCAAGTAATTCATCCAACGCCTGATCGGCAAACCACCAATATTCGCGTTCAGTCATGCCACCGTACTGTTCGACGAACTTACGCTCCAATACCTCAATCCCTAGCTTCATCAACCCCTCCTCATTCTGTTCCCACACGCGATACACGTCACGTTCGTCATCTGGCCTTTGACGTAAGGAGGCATGCCGTTGACCGGCTGGAGCACGCTGAAGTATATCCCTGCACGACCTTTCCATTCATGCTGCCAAACTTGATATCCAGGGACCTTGCAGTGCTCGCATACGACATCACCGTCGTGCTCATGCCTGCCGGAGCAGTGCTCGGGGCAGGAGGGATTCGGGATGTAGGGATACTCGACCTTCGGGACGGCAGGCATCGAATTGGGTAGATCGCCACCGTAGACTTCTTGCCAGGAAGGGAATGTTCTCATCGAGCCCCTGACAGGATTGGCACGTGTCTCTCGCGCACAGGTCCGCGCACGTAACCTCCACCAACCGTGTACCGGCGATACGTTGGGGAGTCGAGAGCGAGATACCGGATCAGGTCAGGGAAGTCCTTCGCCTTGTCCCGGACCTTCTCCTTAGGCTCTTTGTCGCCAGTCCTGACGTGCTCATCCCAACTCCACGTTCGCATCCCTTTGATGAATCGCTGGCACGTATTGAACGCCCTGAACCTGGGTCTGCGGGTATTACGATCAGGCTTCAATAGCTCGTTTACGTTCTGGATGCCAGCATTGATCTCATCATTCGCAAGATCGCAGCGCAGACCCACGTCATCATACGCCCGGCGGATCGTCCAGCCACGGCCAAGCTTGTCATTCGTCTCGGTCGCAATGTTCGGGTCCATCAGCCGCTTGCGGACTAGGAAGCGATAGCGTGACTCAATATCGTCGATGACACGCTTCACGTCAGCAGCGGTACCATCAGCTTCAGCTTCAGCGACTAGGACTACATCGTCAGAAGGCGTAATCGCAAACCAGCCAATCGCGTCTTTCTTCCTCGGATGTGGGTCGATGACCATGACGATGGGCCAATTATTCGGGACCGGATGCGGCTCGATGACATGCGTGAACGTCTCGATATCGTCGCTCTTACAGGTGACGCAATGACCGTCAACCGTGATGATTCGCTTCTGGCACTTGAAACACCAGACGCTCTCACCATCCGTGAACAGGGAGTAGATGACCCCGGACAGGTGCAGGAAGTTTCCGTGCATCCGGACTTCCCGCTGCTCATCGGTCAGCTTCGAGAGCAGCTCGGCAATCGCCTTCGGGTCGAGAATCGAGTTGTTCTCGGTAAACAACCGGATGGTCTCGAATCCCAGCTTCTGTTTCAGGCCGGGTTCGTAGACTTCGTCGTAGAACCACGTCACGTCAGCCCGGCTCATCCCGATCTCGTCAGGCGGGGTGAAGGCGGTGTATGTCCGGCCTCGTACGTCTAGCGTACGCAGTCGATTCTCGCGATAGATGTCAGACGGCGGTAGCTCGTCATGACCGATCCAATGCATGCTCGAACCAGAGAACGCACTGAGATCCTGGTCGTAGCTGAGGAACTGGCAGGTTGAAGTGCCCTTAACGCTGCATGTGCTGCCGTCAGCTCCTGTCCAGTAGTTATCGACGGAGACGGACAGCGTGCGGTATTTCTCGGAGTAGGCTTTCTCCCAGGTTCCGCCTTTGAGGCAGTGCTGAGGAATCCAGCCCCAATGCCCTCGGCCCTCGTCGGGATCTCCCACGCCATTCCACTGATCCCACCGGAGCTTCGGCTTGATGACCGGCTCCAGCGTGTCAGTAAGACTGTTACAGACAACCCGAGCACGGATAGGCAGAGCAGCCAGTTTCTCACGCGGGTAGCTCGACTGGAGTGACATCGGCACATGCCCGGTCATCCGAATGGCGAGTTCCGCCATCATCGTGTCAGTCTTACTGCTCCGGTTGCCTCCGACGATGGCGACTTCCCGGGCGAGAGTCTCATGAACCCGGCGAGCCATCGGGTTGGCGAGGTTGTAGTACGCGAGTTGATGTCTCTTCTTGTCCTCTTGATATTCTGCAAGGAACTGAGGAAGAAGATCAGGGTTAAGTTCCAGCTCAGCCCGTACTTGCTCAGGCGTAGCCTTCTTGACAAACTCAATAAACTCACCAGTATTCACTACGCGACGTACCCGAGTTGACGGAGGAGCGCATACAGGTCAATGCCGCCGGTATTTCCAACTCCCGGCATATTAACTGGAGCGCCCTGAAGGTTCTGCTGAGCTGCGGCGATGATCTGGTCCGCATTCTGCGTCAAACCCTGTGTGCCCTCGACAAACTGCCTGAGCTGCTGTAATACGGGGTCATTCGCCTGCTGCTCGGCAAGTTGACGCTGGTAATCCCCGGTGAAGAACTGGTTAAACCCGAGTGCATTCTGGCCCTGTGCGCCACCGAAGAGTCCACGAAGCCCAGCTTCAAGCCCGCCGGGCTGGATACCCTGGAGCGCCGCCTGCGCCTCTGGAGACCACTGAGGCACGTTCCACGGGATCGTCCCGGCGTTCTGCGCGTTGATCAGATCCTGCTCGGACACCCCCTTGTACGGCTGGTAATTCGCAGCCAGCCAGGGGTTCATCTCCGTTGCCCCGCTGGTATACGAACCAGACTCAGGATCGACGTAGTAATTCCGGCTCCCGAACGTGCGAGCGGCGGTCTCCGGGGTAAACGCCCAGTCGCCACCACCCGGAGGTGCGGTCATTCCGGCGCCCTGGAGAATGTCCTGCGCCCGGAGACGACCGTAGTCCATCGCCTGGAACGACGGGCCGAGCTGGGACATCAACGCGGATGACTGATTCGGCTGAAGGAACGACGGACCCATCGCCCCGCCCTGACCCTTCTCGACGATGGCTTCGTAGCCAGGGGACTTGCCAGTCCCCGTCGGATCGCCGCCCTGCCAGTTCCGCTGGAGTGTCTGGAGCTGTTGGTAGATCCTGGCCGCATCCTCGGGGGAGGTGGTCCCGCTCGCCAGCGGGTCCATGATCCCAGGGGCGCCCTGCACATCGCTGAGCATCGTCGGCAAGCCCCGCTCGAACTGGCGGGCCATGAACTTCGTCTTCCGGGCTTCAGCGGCGGCTTCGAGCATCTGGTTGATCGTATCGACCGTCATGCCGATAGCCCACGGCGCAGCGACGATAGCGCCCGTCGCTCCTGCCCCTAGGCCGCCTAGAGCGGCACCTGAACCAGCGGGAGCAGCCGTAGCGCCTAGCGCCCCGCCTGTCCCAGCTGCGGTCACCCCTGCGCCAAGGCCAGCCGAGCCGCCGGCTGCGGGAGCTGCGGCGCCTGCCAGGTTGACGCCGAGAGCGCTCAACCCTTGGCCAGCAAGCCCTGACAGCGACGGCAGGTTGGTCCCGAGGAAGTAGTTAGCGAGGGGAGCCGCGCCAGCGTAGAGCCCAGCAGCGCCTCCTGCGGCCTGCATCGGATCACCCTGCTCGACCCCCTGGTAGAGCCCGTAGGCCCCGCCAAGCCCGCCCAGACCAGCACCGACAAGCCCGAGGCCCTGCGAGCCGAGACCGAGGTACTTGGACAGCGCCATGATCGTCTCAGGCGCCATCTGGGACAGCCCGCCGAGAGTCCCTGACGCTCCACCGAGGAGAGCGCCAACGTCGCCAGTCTGGGCGCCTCCGTAGAGTGAATAGAGACCTTGGAGCGTACTGAGGCCGCCACCGAGGAGGTCTCCGGCGGGAGGAGCTTCTGGGCCTAGGGCGGTCGCTGCGGAGCCGCCCGGGGCAGTCAACATCGTCTCGTTAGCCCCAAGAGGCTCAGGAGCACTCGGGAGAAGCCCGCCTTTGCCACTCAGGTCTGGACCGGCAGGTGGGAGCGTCGGACCAGGTATCACTGGTCCTGGCTCCTGGAACAGCCCTAGGCCGGGCTTCTCTCCGGCATTGAAGACGGCAGGGAATGCTGGGAACGTCTGCCGTTCTCCCGCTCGCTGCTCCTGGACCGCAGGCTGCTGCATCTGCTGGCCCGGATCGAACGCGGTTCCGGTTCCCGGGCTGAACAGCCCGGCGATAGACTGCCCGGCGTCGAGGACATCACCTGCGCTGACTGTGAAGCCGCCACCGCCAGGCTCCTGACCGCCGACCATCTCGCCACCGCCAAACCCGCCCTGAATCGCGGCGGTCTGGGCCATCGGGAGCTGTAAGGACGGCAGGCTCAGCGCGCTGGGCTGGCTAGGCGGGGTGCCGAGAGGGGACTGCGACGCCGACTTCCCGAACGTCCCCTGCGCCAAGCCTCCGGTGATCGACTCCGGCGAGACGCCAGACGCTGACTCGAACGGGGACAGGCTGAACGCATTCTGGCCTTGCCCCTGGAAGAACTCGGGACCCTGGCTCTGATAGCCGAGCGTCTGGAGCGTCGTCGGAGGACCCTGCTGCTGGCCCCGGAGACCCTGAAGGCCAGGGAACTGGGCTAAGAGCGCCTCGATGATCTGCGGGTCCAGCTCAGGCGTCGAGGTAGCGCCGGACAACCCCCCAGGGCCGAAGAAGGCCACTAGGCAGGCTCCGGCAAGGAGCAGGTAGACCATGGAGCCGAGCGTACTACCATGCTAGAACCACCTCAAGTAGAGATGAATCAGCGTCACAACACCCAAGACCCCGCCTACCGCGAACCCGATACCCAGAAGCATCCCAGCCCAGTCAGACTCGCGGAGGAACTCGTCCTGCGCCTGAGTCTGGAGGCGCTGGCGCTCAGCGCGCTCAGGGCCTGCGGAGCTTGTTGGCATAGTCAGGCGGAACGACCTTCTTGTGTCAGCGGGCTGACATGCAAGAGCCATTCGTCCGGCAAGAATCCAATCCATTCGACGGCCCCACACGCCTGGCATGAGATAGCGAGAATAGGCTGAGCGAGCGCAAATACCCGCCAATCTGACCGCTGACATCGCCTGCACTCACTCGTCATCACCCACGCTCGCCGTTCTCGAAACTCTTGATAACATTACAGTTTGCACACAATCTTTGGAACTGTTCTGGGTGGTCGATGATGCGCTTCCAGAAACGCTCTCCGTACTTACGATCAGGGTGATTCTTCCCAACTGGCGTCACATGATCTACCTGAAGTGCGCGGGCGTCATCAAAGCCACACCTGACGCACTTATGTCCAAGTAAATCAAGCGCTTGCTGCTTCTTCTCCGCATGGCGAAGACGCCGCCATGCATACCGCTGAGCGGGAGTTACTCCCTTTGCCCATTTCAACAGGGCGGGGAGGCTACGGCCCCGTTTCCTCTTCAGGTACTCCTGCCCCCTGGGCGTGGCTAAGTACTTAATTTTCCTGGCGGATTCAGACACCTTTGTGGTTCCGCCCTGTACCCATGTGACTCCCTCGCCCATGCCCACACTCGGATGGCTGCCGACCTACCCCCTGCCTACTATGACTCATCACCTGGCTAGTCAACATCCTACCTGGTATGCGCCATAACTAGCTGATACATAAGCAACTTAACATAAAATTCCTTATCAGACGACATGGGACTTATTGCCTGACTCGATGATCTGAGCGTTTTCAACCGATGCGAGCGGGTGAGTGACGGGTTCTACGCCTACTATGCTTGCTTCAGCATATTGTGCAGGTCTAAGCGCTCGTGCCAGCTTGTCCATCACATTACCAATATCGTGTCTGTGTGAGTGCAGGTGACCCGTAATCTCAGTTGGTCTGCCCTTCAGCAATAAGACCTTCTCTGTGCTGATACCACCAGCAACAGCCCAGCGTTGTGCGCTGGTCGCATCGCCAGACTCAACAGCCTGCGTCAGTCTGTCCTGAATCGCCAAGGCGTTATGTGACCACTTGTACTCAAGGCCGTCTGTGACCGTGGCGATCTGGGCCTGCGTGGGCGGTCTCAGGGCAGGAAGGCTAGTCTTGGTCGGGATCATAGTCCGCATACGGCCATGAGTCGTCTGGCGGCTCTGGCAGCTCAGGGAAGTCTTGCTCTCGCCTGGCGCGTTCTAAGCGCTTCAAGTCTAGGCTATCGAGTATCTGATCCACGGTCGGTCGCGGAGGCATAGTAGGTCACTCAACGCACCATAGCACACTTGACATGACGTGTCAAGCAAAATGTCTCGGGCATATTGTCTACGTGGTATAATGGCATGCTCTGTGCTCATATGACACATTTCAGGACATTCTGACCAGGGTGTGTCAGTCAGACACAGGCAAAGAGTCTAGGTCATCGCATATGACGTAGTATGATATTACGTCATATCGTGTAGTTATAGCGCTGCCTATCTTCGTTGACGACTGGCACCAGGATTGCTATACATGAGGGAAACTAGTCAATCCGAGCGGCCCGAGGCCAGTAGCGGCCCACAGAGGCCAGAAGGAGACGAGAGATGAGCAAGCTCATGGAGATTGAATACGAGACTCGTGACCTTGGCTATGGCTCCGAGAGAGGTCTGATCTACGGTTATCTCACGAATGACGTAGACACGTGGGGCAAGCGTACCGTCCGCGTGGTCAAGGCCGACGGTGACCTTGAGACGTGGTACCTCTTCGAAGATGAGTACCGCGCCCGCTTTCTCGCGGCGTGCGGGGTGGAGGGTCAGTCATGAACGAGAAAGACATTCGGATGATGTTTCATTCGGCAGATATGGCTATCGAGGATTTGTTGGACTATGCCCAGGAAGCAGGTGCTGAGGTTGCCACGGCGCGCTATCACATGAAGGAATCGCGCGCCGTGCGGCTATCTCAAGCATTTCGGGCCGCGACGAAAGACCCTAAGCTTCTCACAGCCTTCGCAGACGGGTACAAATCAACTTATCAGGATCTTGAGAACGCTGAGGTAGTCAAGGCTGAGATTCAAGTAGAGGAGCCGGAGCGATGAGCGCATCGCATACGCCGGGGCCGTGGAGAGTAGAGACGACGCTGACTGACTCGCGCTTGTTCGTCTATGGCGTCGAGGAGGGGTCATTGATTGCCACAGTCCACGGACCAGCCCTCGGCGTAACGAATAACGAGCCTAACGCCCGCCTCATTGCCGCCGCGCCCGCGCTGCTTGAGGCGTTGAAGCATATCGCCAAGGTTGATCTGCGTGGCTCCGATGATCTTGAGCATTTGGTGACGCTTGCTAGAGGGATGCAAATTGTGGCTCGCAAGGCTATCCAGCAGGCAACCAATGTTTAGGTTCCATTGGTGCGTACTCGAACGGCATGCGGAATGCCCGGCCATTTGGTCAGCAATGACGCCGGGAGGACTTCAGTGGATTTGTCAATGCGAATGTCATGACACGACCCGCGCCGCCATCGCGCAAGCTCGTGGAGAGGATCGAGGACGGTAGTCCCATGCCTAGGCGCATCAGTCTCCGCTGTAACCCCGCCAGCGGTCATCACGATCCCATCGACTGCGTGTGCCCGGCGAAGTGCCAAGAATGCGGGGCGCCAGAGCTGTCGCTGTGTACGTGTCCGCGCTGTATCGTCTGCCGTCGTCTCGTCAAAGATAACGAAGCGCTCTGTCCTGAGTGTACGCAGGCAGAGGCGGAGTATTGGGCAGGGGATGATCTGAGCAAGCGGGCGTCCTATCTCAGCGAGTCAAGGCCGCAAAGCGGCCCAGGAGAATGACATGATCTCTACTTATGACCGATTGATGCAACGTGGCTTCGCCACACACGACGCGCGGGTCACCCGCAACCGGGAATCGACGTATGACCACCGTGACCCGTATGACCTGATCCGACAGCTCCAGGCCGAGGTAGAGGCGCTACGGAGCCACGTTCAGCAGATGCGGCAGGCGATGAAGCAGACCGCACGGGGGATGGAATGAGCTTCAAGCAAATACACCACGATGGAGGAGTGTGCGTCGTGTGTCCGCTACACTACGCCGCGCCAAGGATGCTGGCGTGGATCAAATCACGTCTCTGCCATAATGAGCAGTGCGAAACGTGTCATAGTGGCCGCGCCATTCTACGCGACGTAGAGAGTGAAAATCAAGGAGGAACAACGTGAGCACACAAATCAAGGTACGCGATTTGCGAGATCAAATCGGCATGGAAACGCAGCGTGAGGTGTTGTATTGCCCTAACTGTCTAGCTGAATACAGCGCCAATGCCGGTGATTATTGGAATTGGGAACCTGGCGCTGTGTTCAGGCATTGTCGCCGCAACATGCGCCTCGGGGTAAAGGTTACGTCATATCGTGAGCTGGAGCCACAGTCATGAGCGCACGAATCAAATACCCAACAGTCGTAATTGATCTCGCCCAGTACGCATATGAACACTTGGGTTTTAGTCGCGCTCAATGCGTGGCACTCAAACGAGTAGCGTCTAGGATCGTAGCCTCACCGAAATGGAGTAAGGATGCTCACTGTTGTGCTCCGGGTGAGGGCTGCAACTGGCAGGCGGGAGGAAAATAACAATGACTAAGCATAAAGATACTATCGAAAACTGTCAGTGGGAGCGAGACCTGTACCTTACTGCATTGCTTGAAATTGCAGACCCATTTTCACATCCTTTAGCTAAACCAGAATCAACACTTGTAGCTTTACGTGAAATAGCCCGTAAAGCCCTAATCCAGGCTAGCGGTGTTTAACGATATGAGTCCGACAAGAGGGGAGGTTAACGGAGGTCTACAGTGGGCAACATATGAAGATCAAGAAAAACACGTAGACATTCAACTCGCTATGTCTTGTTGGTACCGTCCTGGGAAAGAAACTCACCTTGTAAGGTGCCTGTGTCATGGACGATGGATGGTATTGCATCATCGGCATGATGTGCTTCCGTTATGTCAGTGGCGTCTCTGCTGTGGACACTATCCAAAAGGCCAGGAGAAACCAGAATGACAAAAAGGCGTCATCTCGTCCCTATCGTTCAGATCATGCCAATGCGTGAAACCGATTTCCATTTTCTCATGCTTCACGAAGATGGGAGTCTCAGCGGAGGCATTGTAGATAGTTATCACTCCGTCCGGCTTTTCCCGCTAGGGATACTTGATCCTAAACGTCGGGATCATCATCCCGCAGATCCGCTATGAGCGCCATCAAAGACGCTCAGGCCCACTTCGAGCTGGCGTGGGCCCAGATGTTCAAGGTCTACCGGCCCCTGTTGAATGCGGAGGACAACACAGCCCTCGTGCATCGGGTCTCGGTGATGAAGGGACTGGCCTGGAACCTCTACCTCCAGGGGAGAACGGATGAGATGGCTCGGCAGCTTATGGCGTCTAGGGCAAGTGCTTTAGCACGTAGCCGATTCAACGTAGCTGCGCTACGCAAGGAGCACACATGATATGTCTTGGCTGTGGTCACGATATAGCGCCGGATGAGCCACGGGTAGAACGCAAGCCGTGGGACGGCAGTACATGGCATTTCAAAACAGAATGCATGCAGTGGATGATGCATACAGCAGCTCGTGAAGAAAACGAGGCTTTAAAAGCCAATCTAATGGAAATGCTATGAGACCTGGCGCTATAAGACTTCTCATAAGTCTCTTAATACTATCGCTTGCCATTACAGGTTACTACTTCATCGCACTTGTATCTTGGAAGTTGGCAATAGGGGTATTTCTACTCTTATTTGCACGTAGCTTAGCAAAACGGATACCGCGTTCTTGGAGGTGAAATATGACCACCAAATGCTGCTACTGCGCCGGCCGGGGCTGGAGCTGGGTCGGGATCGCGTCGAACGCCGTCAGAGAGCCCTGCTATCCGTGTGACGGGCAGGGGAGGCTTCCGGTCAACTGGCATGGCGTGACCGGATTCGTCCTCGTGCTCTTTAGCGCGATGTTGATTCTTGGTGTGCTCACCTGGGGGGTGCGTGCAGCATATGGGCACAATCCGCTCCGTGGCGATGCCACGTTATATGGCTACTACCTAGGGTATGTGTGGCTTGTGGGTCCGTTCACTGACATGAAGTCATGTCAGGATACGAGGCAGTTTCAGTTGAGGCATGGGATCAAGGATGTTTCTGAGTGCGATATTATCCTTGACGACCATGATACGCTAGAACGCAGCATTACACCTCTAGCGTACATTGCCACGGAAGGAGGCAGCGATGACTGCGCGACGCAGCAAAGAGAAGGCAGGGGTGACAGCAATAAGTCCTCCGATCATTGAAAACGTCGAAGTGGAACGGCCATTGCAATCACGGGGGCACTGGCAGGTTGATGATGATGTCAAGTTGATCATGGAAACAGCAGAAAGCGGGAAAGCTAGGCGGATCGTCATGAGCGAAGCGGATCTTCTGCGAAAGATTCATATGCATATCCGGCATGCAGGACGGGTCAAGGGATACAAGCTCCGGTACAAGAAGCTTGACGACCGGACGCTCATCACGTGGATGGAGCGGCTGAAGTAATCATGCATGCGGACTCGTAGGCGGGATCTTTAGCCGACGATGGACAGCTCTGAGACGGCGAGGCGGGTACAGGTCTCTAAGGCTAGCAGGCTTAGTCTGCTCGGCCAGATCGAGGACCAGCTTCGCCTGGACCAAGTGCAACCCGATCATGCGGATGACCTCCTCTCCGGTCAGGGTGACGCTGGGCGTCAGCGCCCCGTCCAGGTAGACAGGGAATCGGTCCTCCGGGTGGAGGAATCGGCTCATCCGCGAGTCACAGGGCTCGTGTTTGATCTCCATGGGCCAGTCCCTATGCAAGACTGGAACCTACAAAAGAGTACGTATGCCAATTCTGCATATGTCTCCCATCCAATCATGTCCGATAAGAGGCAGATCGTCAGGTTGATGACTACCTGTAGTGTCAAGATGTTTCATACCCCTTCAGGATGTGGCAAGGCAGTATCCAGCAGTACCCTGTCTCTTGGCATCCTTGGTGTATACGCTGTGTACCGGCCTACCCAGTCACTGAAAGGATCTGCCACTATGCCCCACTCTGCTCACCACTCCGACGCGGAGATCCAAGCATGGGTCCTAGAGTTCAGGACGGGCGTCTTTCGATCTCTGACGCTCTACCGGAGGCTCGCGTTAGCCGGACCGATTACTCAGGAAGACGATCTGATAGGTCTTGTCGATCTGTGTAATCTGATCGAAGAGGTGATGCAGGATGTGGAGTTTCTTCCAGACATGCCTACTAGCTAATACGTCTATGTGCCAGTCAAAACAAACAGAAAGACAAGAAACACCCCTGGAAATGCCTCTTGGCGCTATATAGCGTTATAGCGCCATATCGCCATAACGCGGTATATACGTATGCCTTTTATATAAACACCTTACGTATAGACCGTAGAATGGATACTACTAGGTAATGAGTAATGTATAGGATCTTAGATCCTATGGTAATGAGGTATCCTACATTACCTCATTACCTACATATGTACATATACTGCATTACTGCATATACCATGCCACGCACTGGTAGCTTTTAGAGAAATGAGGGCTTGTGAAATGAATCACGTGAATATCTGATGAGACATTACGTCAGAGCAACCAGTATGATCTCACGGGCACCGAAGGTAACTGATATTACGCGCTGTGTCATCTGCGGGGCGAAGTTCCCGCCTCCGATCCGGTTGAGTGGCCGCCCGAGGCAGTATTGCTCCGACGCCTGCCGCCGGGCAATGGCCCGGAAAGCGGACCAGGAGTACCGGGACCGGCGGAAACGGGGGGAGTTGGCACCGCCGTCGGAGCGGGTAGAGATCATTCGAGAACCCCAGCGTCCCGTGATGTCAGTCGCATGGTGGTCGGAACAGGCGAATAAGATTGACGAAATCTGTAAAGCCTGTCATGGCCCGGTGTTCGGGGTCTACGTTGCCCCGACGAAAGAAACTGTTGGAGAATGCGCGGTTGTCGCGCATTGCCGGATCTGCGGCCGGGAGTGGATGATCATTTCCGGCCGAATGGGGGTGCCGTATGGCCAAGAAGTTTAGGACGATCCTTCACGGGACATGCCTGTTGAAAGGCAAGCACCCTCCGGGATCGAAGCTTGCCAAGGAGTGCCCGGTTCTACGCCTCCAGGAGTGTAAAAATGTCCTCGAAACCGGGGGGTCGCTATCTCCCTACGTACCCCCCTCAGAGTCACTAGAAAAAGATCAGCAAAAACAGGATATTGCAGGTATAGTTTCGAGGACTCCTCGGGGCGGGAGACCACGGATACACGAAACGGACCAAGATCGGTGGCGGGAAGCGAAGAGACGGAAGCGGCAGTCATGGCCCATGGAGCCCCGCGATGACGAGTGAGGGGGAGGGGCGATGAGCATGCACACGCTGACAATGCCGTTTGAGATCGGGGCTACGTACTGGCTCCCGAGCACTTCGCCGAGGTGCGAAGTGGAGCCGTGTCCGGTGTGTTCAGGTTCCAAGCACGTCACCGTGCTGGCGGGGTCCGAGACGTTCGTCGTGGACTGCGACGCCTGCGGGCTCGGCTACAAGGGGCCGCAGGGAACAGTGAGCGTGTACCACTACGATCCACATGCGGAGCCCTTCACCATCGCGGGCGTGGTGCGGATGGATGACGACGGGTGGACGGTCAAGAGCACAGACCTCAAGCAGGCTCGCTTCAACACGCTATGCACGACTGAGGAGGCGGCTCTTGACGTGTCCAAGGCCGCGTATCTTGCCCAAGAGGAGCACAACATGCGCCAGCGGGGGCACCGTCGCAAGGGCGTGAGCAAGGCGACGTGGACCGTGCGGTATCACACCGAGGCTATCAAGAAGCTAGAGCGAGAGTTAGCCTACCACCGGGGCAAGATTGGAAAGGGGCAAGCATCATGACCCCCGACCCGGCGCGGGCCGAGGTGGAGCGGGTGGCGGTGCGAAGCCACTTGCGGGCCACACTACTATCTGTGTGGCGCAAGCATGGAGTCAAGCAGGCGTCGCTCGCGTTGGACGTTGAGAACGCCATCCTCATCTGGCACGAGGATGTCCTCCTCACCCGCGAGCGCGCTGCCCGGCGTCTGGCGTTGGAGGAGGCGGCGCAGATCATGGACAAGTACGCGAGCGGGAACCATGACGATATAGCGCGCGCCGCCGCTATCCGCGCCCGCGCGAAGGAGGCGTGAGAGATGGATAAAGACGTACAGGCGTTGATCAAGGCGTGCCACTGGATTGAACGCTCGACGAGCGAGCGCATGAAGCGCGCCACCGCCGAGTTCATCTACGACAAGTACGTCCGCAATCCGAGCATGAAGAGCACGATCCGCTGGCATCGTGAAGGGCCTCACGGTGGTCCCCCACGATGACTGACACCCCAGCGGGCGAGCGTTGTAAGTGCCGTGGTCACAAGTGTCAACGACCTGCGA
>Ga0255334_1000247_pt1 | contig 52438 bp, 48 predicted proteins | sample EtOH5_35cm_T3_12_FD_202080 | JGI IMG/M metagenome (GOLD analysis project Ga0255334, IMG submission 202080) | Sandy soil microbial communities from University of British Columbia, Vancouver, Canada - EtOH5_35cm_T3_129 | ecosystem: Engineered > Artificial ecosystem > Sand microcosm > Unclassified ...
ATTCATCATGGTTCAACCTCTCCTTTATCATGGACTGTGCGGATACACAACATATCCTATGTCAGGAGCGGAAGGGCGCTTGTGCGCTCACCTATGAGCCGGCCCAAAACTTACGGATTCGCCGGGCTGCTTCCGATCACGCCGGCAAACCATTCCCAGCCGGAATTCACATCTTCCGGTTTGTGAGCATCGGAGCCGAAGACGCACGGAATCCCTTCCGCGCGGCAGGTCTTGATCAGCCATACGGGAACATAGGGCTCGCCGCAGGTGGAAATGCGGAAACCGGCGGTATTCACGTCCAAACCGATACGGGCACGCTTGAGAGCGGGAACGAGCCGGCGCAGCCTTTCGTTGAGCTGGTCCGCTTCCACCTCGGGCAGCTCGGTATGGAACTTCCGGATCAGATTCACGTGCCCCAGCCGCTTGTTTCCCGGCAAGCCGCCCGCCCATTCCACCGCCTGCTCCACCTGGTCGCAGTACGCCTCCACCACGGCTTCCATGGTACCGTAATAGCTCAGCAGATTGTCGCGAAAATCATGCGGGGTAAAGTCAATACAGCGCATGCCGCCGCGTCCCCGCAAATAATGAACGGACACCAATAGATCGTCCAGCCTTCCTGCCGCCTGTTCAAGCAGTTGCTCGGAGTAGCCGGTCCGGCCTTCCAGATAGTCGAGCTCAAGTCCGACGAGAATCTCCAGCCGCTCTTGATAGCGTCGCTTCATTTGAACCGCCGCCTCGAAGTAAGCGGGAAGCTCCTTCTCCGGCATAGCCAGTTCCCGCATGAGCGGTTCGTCGGGTATCCAGCCGGCAGGCAGCGGAGGATGCTCGCTGATCGTATAGCGCTCAAAGCCGTGTTTCAGCGCTTCCCGAATGTAGTCCTCCATGGGAGCGGAACTGCCATGCCGGCAGAAATTCGTGTGGGTGTGTCCGTTCCATTTGAGCAAACGTCCGTTGTTCATTATGCTCAATCTCCGTCGAGCAGGTTCCCGAGACCGCCCAGAACGCTCCCTTCCTCCTTGCGTCCTCCGACCCGGGAGGCCGTCATGATCCGGTCCGCCATCCGGCTGAAGGGGAGCGATTGCACCCAAACTTTTCCAGGCCCGCGCAGGGTCGCATAAAACAAGCCTTCGCCTCCGAACACGGCCGTCTTGATCCCTTTGACAAATTCAATGCTGTATTGGACGGTTTGCGTCATAGCGACCAGACAGCCGGTATCTAGCCTCAGGGTTTCCCCGGGAGCCAATGTTTTCTCCATGACATATCCGCCGGAATGAACGAATGCGAGGCCGTTTCCTTCCATTTTCTGCATAATGAAGCCCTCGCCCCCGAAAAAGCCGGTTCCCAGCTTGCGCTGGAATTCGATTCCCACCGAGACTCCCTTGGCGGCGCAGAGAAAGGAATCCTTCTGACAGATCACCCTTCCTCCGAGACTGCCCAGGTCGAGCGGAATGATTCGTCCTGGATAAGGGGCGGCAAAGGTGACGCTCTTCCGTCCGTAAGCTTGATTGGTGTAGATCGTCATGAACAGGCTCTCGCCGGTGAGAAGCCGCTTGCCTGCGCCCATCAGCTTGCCCATCAAACCGGATGGCCCGGAAGAGGAGCCGTCCCCGAAGACGGTCTGCATCTGGATGCCGTCTTCCATCATCATGAAGCTTCCCGCCTCGGCTACAACGCTTTCTGCAGGGTCCAGGACGATCTCCACGCACTGCATCTCTTCTCCAAGAATCTGGTAATCAATCTCGTGAGCGTTCATCTTCATCTCCCTTTCTCAATCGGATGAGGTAAAATAATCGGCCTGCAAGGATTTCAGCTCATCCAGCGCACGGCTGGCATAGTTCAATTGCCCCTGCAGATCGCGGACTTCCCGGTCCAATGCATTCTTCAGAGAAGCCCGGTAATCGGGAACTTCGCTGCTGTAGAGCAAGAGCGTCGGCAACGGCATAAGAGCGATTTCCTGAAAAGCGAGAGCCCGCCGCTGGTGAAACAGGTTCACGTCGGCTTTACCGGGATGGTGCAGGTCTCCCTGGGCCGGATGCTTCAGAACCGCGAGCACGCGGACGGCAGCCTTGCGCTCGGACAGCTCCATGACCTCTCCAATGTACTCTCCGCTCTTATAGGAAGCTCTGACCCGGTCTCCCACTGTGATCACTGGCATATCCGAAATCCTCCTCTTGGCATCATTCGGATGGTTTCTCTCGTTTTTCTCCATGAATCGGTTATCTCTCTTCAGCTATCTCTCTATGGGCTTGCCATATCGGGCCGCGAAGACGGCCCTGCCTTCCAAAACTTCCGCGTATGGCAGTCCTCCCTGCTCCAGCTCTTCCAGAGGGCGCTCCAGAAGCTTGTCATAGAAGCTTTTGCCCGTCTCCGCCAAGGCTTCCCGATCGGCGTCTTGGTTGTCGGCAAGCTCGAACAGGCAATCTTCGGCCGCCGCGTATTCTTGGATTTTGACATAATGGCCGACGAGCCGTTCCAGCACGGAAACCGGAAGCTCGTAATCCTGGAGAGCCTCAAGAAGACGGCGAATCGCTTGGATGCACAGATCGGAAGGGCGCTCCTCCCAAACAGATACTCCGAGCGCCAGCTGCAGCCCCTTCCGGTAGCGGCGGACGGCCTCCTCCTCGTTCCCCAAGCTTTGGTGCAGCGAGCCCTCTTCCCGCAGAACCTGAGCGAGAACCAGCACCTTCTCCGCTTCCAGGAACCCGTTGGTCGAAAACATGGACAGAATGTCTTTGTCCGAGAGGGCGTTCAGCAGCTTGGAATTCATCCGGAAGAAGCGCCCCAGAAGGTCGTCGATCTCGGAAAAGGCCAATTCCTGCTTCTGCTGCTTCTTCAATCCGGATACGTTAGCGATCATCTCGGTCAATTCCTGGATCATTCGCAAAATATAATCGCGTTGAAACATAAGGCCCTCCTTCCGGCGGCGGATTATTCGTATGTACGGAAACGAAGGAGCATCGGTTTCATGAATTCGCGTCGAGCCGGACCAAAGTCTCGGCGATATGGTCGAGTAAGCCGGGCAGATCCTGAATGACATTCTCGTCGAAGCTGCGGCGGAAGTCGATCTCGATTCGATCGAGGAAGCCCTCTTCTTCGCGGCCGAAAACTAGCGATAGCGTCTGGGTTATCGCCGGCTCGGCCCCCCACAGCTCTCTCAGGACAGCCTCGATCCGCCGGCAATCGCGATCCGGCTCCGTCACCCGGCAGGTTACGGTCAGGAGCAAGCGGCAGCCCGGCTTTCTGTCCTTCAGCTCAAGAATCTCCGCTGCCAGGTCCTCGGTACCGGCCGACAGTACCAGTTCGGCCTCCGGAAGCGGTGCGGCGGCGGAACGGAAGAGGCGAAGCCGGTATGTCCGCGACATGGCAGCCAGATCGAGGAGGTCTTGCCGACCGCCGATGAAAGCCCGGCCGCTCGCATCCAGATCGTAGGCGGCTCCTTCCAGGACGACTTTTACATTCTCGTAAACAGTTGGATCGAACATGGCGTGGGCATCCTTTCCTTTTGCCTTACAGGCGTCTTCCTCTTTCGCTATATCCATGCTTTATCTTGCTTGTACGGAACCATTGTCATACAATAACACTATATCACAGATAAAGCAGGTGGTAGTATGGCAAACACTCCGCAGGAGCAAGAGTCGGTGGAGGGGGTCGAGCGGACCGAGCCGAAGAAGGTCAGTCTCGCCGATGCGATCCGCAAGCAGCTGGAGCAGAAGAAAAAGAACCAGCTGGCGGACAAGGGCACGAACAATCAACGATCCGGCAACATGACGGCCAAGAGCCAGATGACCAAGAAGGTAAACAACCAGCGCCGCCGCACGGGCGGGAGCTGACAGACGAACAAACCGCATTCATGTAAGTCAAGAACCGCCGATTCCGTGATGGAACGGCGGTTCTTTTTGGCAACCAAACGAATCGCTCAACGGTACATGAGCGGAATTACCTTTCGCGTCCTTCTACAATACTGTTAAAACCAATTTCCCCTGATTGCAAAAGGAAAAGCAGACTGCCGCCGACGGTGATTCGGCTCGAGGCTGCTTTGGTCTTTACTCCATAGTGCTTTCGGGAGTTCCTACGTCTTACGCTGAATACTCTTCGCGCAGCTTCAGAACATCGGGGTTTTCCAAGTATTCGTCGAAGGAAGACAGGCGGTCGATCAGGCCCTTCGGCGTGATCTCGATCACCCGGTTGCCCACGGTCTGCAGCAGCTGATGGTCATGCGAGACGATCATCAGGGTGCCGTCGAAGTCGGACAGCCCGTTGTTGAGCGAGGTGATCGATTCCAGATCGAGATGGTTGGTCGGTTCGTCGAACAGCAGCACGTTCGATCCGGTCAGCATCATCCGCGCGAACATGCAGCGGACCTTCTCTCCCCCGGACAGGACGCTCGCCTGCTTCACGGCTTCCTCGCCGGAGAACAGCATCCGGCCGAGATAGCCGCGGATGAACTGCTCATCCTGCTCCTTGGAATACTGGCGCAGCCAGTCGACCAGACTCAATACAACTCCGTCGAAATACTTGGAATTTTCCTTCGGGAAATAAGCCTGGGTTGTGGTGACTCCCCAGGTGAAGCTGCCGCTGTCGGCTTCCAGCTCGCCCGTGAGAATCTGGAACAGCGTCGTCTTGGCGATGCCGTCCGGGCCGGCCAGCACTACCTTGTCCCCCTTGTTCAGCACGAAGCTGACGTTGTTCAGGACCTGCACCCCGTCGATCATTTTGGACAGGTTTTCCACGGTGAGAATCTGCTTGCCCGCCTCGCGCTCCGGCTTGAAATTGATGAACGGATATTTGCGGTTGGAGGGTCGGATGTCATCCAGCGTGAGCTTTTCCAGCTGCTTTTTGCGGGAGGTCGCCTGCTTCGACTTGGAGGCGTTGGCACTGAAGCGGCGGATGAACTCTTCGAGCTCCTTGCGCTTTTCCTCGACCTTCTTGTTCTTGTCGGAGATCAGGCGGGTGGCTAGCTGACTGGATTCGTACCAGAAGTCGTAGTTGCCGACATACAATTGGATCTTGCCGAAGTCGATGTCGGCGATATGCGTGCAGACCTGGTTCAGGAAGTGGCGATCATGGGAGACGACGATGACCGTGCCCTCGAACTTGGCGAGGAAACCCTCCAGCCAGTTGATCGATTCCAGATCCAGATGGTTCGTCGGTTCGTCCAGAAGCAGGATGTTCGGGCTGCCGAACAGCGCTTGGGCAAGCAGCACGCGCACCTTCTCGTTGCCGTCCAGCTCCTTCATCAGCTTGTCGTGCATCGGCTTCGGAATGCCGAGGCCGATCAAGAGCTCGGCGGCATCGGATTCCGCTTCCCAGCCGTTCAGGTCGGCGAAATCGCCTTCCAGCTCGGCGGCGCGCATGCCGTCCTCATCGGTGAAATCCGCCTTGGCGTAGATCGCGTCCTTCTCCTCCATGATCGCATAGAGCTTGGCGTGGCCCATGATCACCGTCTTCAAGACCGGATATTCGTCATATTCAAAATGGTTCTGCTTGAGCACGGCCATCCGTTCGCCCGGAGTGATGCTGACTTCCCCGCGCGACGCTTCGATTTCTCCGGAGAGAATCTTCAGGAAGGTCGATTTGCCTGCTCCGTTCGCTCCGATAAGCCCGTAGCAGTTGCCGGGAGTAAATTTGATATTGACGTCCTCAAAGAGAGCTCTGCTCCCGTAGCGGAGGGTAATTCCATTGGTACTGATCATTTACATACCGCCTTTGGTCAAAAATTTGTTTGGTTATGGTTGTTATCGCGCGGGCTCAGGGCTTGGACAACTCCTCGATCAATTCGGACAGCTCGGTCCAGCGCTCCATCGCCCGATCCAGCTCTTCGCTGGTCTTGCGGTCCTCCTCGTAGAGGTCCCGCACCTTGTCATAGTCGCTGCCGGAGGCTTCGATCTGCCGTTTAAGCTCGGCGCTCTTCTCCTCCAGAGCCGCGATCTTGTCCTCGATTTCGTCCCATTCCTTCTGGTCCTTGTACGATAGCTTGCGCGGCTTGTCGCTGCGGCTACGGCTGTCGGGCTGCGACGCCGGAACGGCGACCGCTGCCGGGGAAGCGCCGCTCGCCGCCTCTTCGCGGGCGACGGCCTCCAGGTATTCGCTGTAATTGCCCTCGAACTTGCGGATGCCGCCCCGGCCGTCGAAAATGAATAGCCGATCCGCCGTCCGGTCCAGGAAGTACCGGTCATGGGAAACAGCCAGCACGGCTCCGGGGAAGTGATCCAGGTAGTCCTCCAGCACCGACAGAGTCTGGATGTCCAGATCGTTGGTCGGTTCGTCCAGCAGCAGAACGTTCGGTTCCCCCATCAAGGTGCGCAGCAGGTAGAGGCGACGCTTCTCTCCGCCGGACAGGCGGGAGATTGACGTCCACTGCTGCGGGCCCGGGAACAGGAAGCGCTCCAGCATCTGCGCAGCCGTAATCGTCTCCCCGTCCACCGTGTGGATGACTTCGGCGGCTTCCTTTATATATTCAATGACGCGAAGGCTGCCGTCAAGCTCTTCATTCTCCTGGGTATAAAAAGCCAGCTTCACGGTGGCTCCCGTTTCAATCGTTCCTTCATCCGGCTCAAGCCTGCCGGCCAAGAGATTCAGCAAGGTCGTCTTGCCGCTGCCGTTCGGCCCGATGATGCCGATCCGCTCGCCGGGCAGCACGATATGCGCGAAATCATTCACCAGCTGGCGGTCGCCGATGCGCTTGCCGACTCCGTTCAGTTCAATGACTTTCTTGCCCAGGCGGCTACCACCGACGGCGAAATCAACCGCCTCGTCCGGCCGGTCAGTCTTGCGGTCGCGCAGCTCCTCCGCCCGTTCGATGCGCGCCTTCTGCTTCGTCGACCGGGCCTTCGCTCCCCGCCTCAGCCATTCCAGCTCGCGGCGCAACAGGTTCTGGCGCTTGGCCTCCGAGGAAGCTTCCTGCTCCTCGCGGTCGGCCTTCTTCTCCAGGAAGACCGAATAATTGCCTTCGTAGACAAAGAGCTTGCCGCGATGAAGCTCAAAGATCCGGTTCGTCACCCGATCGAGGAAATAGCGGTCATGGGTGACGAGCAGCAGCGCGCCACGGTAGCGGCTGAGTTCTTCTTCCAGCCATTGCACTGTCTGGTTGTCGATGTGGTTGGTCGGTTCGTCAAGGAGCAGCAGATCGGCCGGCTGGATGAGCGCGCTGGCGAGCGCCACCCGCTTGCGCTGGCCGCCGGACAGGGCCGCCACTTCCTTGCCGTATTCGCGGATGCCGAGCTTCCCCAGGATCGCCTTCGCCTGCGCCTCGGCTTCCCATGCGTTCTCCGCATCCATTCGCTGCTGCACCGCGAAGAGCTTCTCCTGCTTCCGCGCATTCGCAGGATCGGCTTCCAGCTCCGCGAGCGCCGCCTCATAATCGCGCAGAGTCCGCATGAGCGGATTGTCCCCGCGGAAGATGTGCGCAAGCACCGTAATGCCGGGCTCGAACTCGGGCGTCTGAGCCAGGTATTCGATGCGGTAATCTTTGGCGTGCAGCGATTTGCCGCTATCCGGCGGCTCAAGTCCGGCTATCGCTCGCAGCAGCGAGGACTTGCCGGTTCCATTCACGCCGATGAGTCCGACGCGCTGCTTATCGCCGATGGAGAAGGAGATGGAATCAAACAGCACCTTCTCCCCGTAGCTCTTGGTAAAATTTTCAATGTTCACTATGCTCATCCGGTTCACTCCATCACATACGCCGCAAGCAGCGCGATCGTGTTCCACAGGGCTTCCTCATGCGTGCGCTCCATGCTGTGGGAGGCGTGGACGCCCGGACCGATGAGCGCCGCGCGGAGATTGCTGCCGCCTCTCAGGGCGGCGGATGCGTCGGAGCCGTAACTCGGGTAAATATCGACGGCATAGGAGATGCCGTCCCGCTCCGCGAGCCGGATCAGCTTGGACACCAGCTCATAGTCGTAAGGACCGGAGGAATCCTTCGCGCAGATCGAGACATCCTGCTCGGTGCAGGTCAGGTCGTCGCCCATGGCTCCCATGTCGACGGCCAGAATCTCGCGGATCTCCTCCGGCACATAGGAAGCGCCGTGCCCCACTTCCTCGTAAGTGGTTATGCAGACCTTTAAGGTTTTCTGCGGTGTAAGCCCTTCCCGCTGCAGCAGCTCCAGGAGTCCGAATAGAGATGCCACTCCCGCCTTGTCGTCGAGGTGGCGGGATTTGAGGAAGCCGTTCGCCCAGCGGGTGCGCGGATCGAAGGAGATGATGTCGCCCGCGCGAACGCCGAGCTTCCGGACGTCTTCCCGGCTTGAAACCTCCGCATCCAGGCGAACTTCCATGTTCGCTTCTTCCCTCTTCTGCTCGCGGGCATCGGCATAGACATGGACGGAAGGATGGCTGGTAAGAACCGTTCCAGTTATGATCCTTCCGTCACGAGTATGGACCTGCACGTACTCTCCTTCGATGGAGTTCATCATATAGCCGCCGAGCGGAGTCATTCGCAAGGTTCCGTTCTTGTTGACCGAGCGAACCATCGCTCCCAAGGTATCTACGTGGCCGGTAAGCCCGAGGACATCCCCCCTCTTGCCGGGAACCGTGATGATTCCCATCCCCTTGGGCGTGGTCTCAAAGGCCAGTCCGAGCTTGCCCGCTTCTTCGCGGACCTTCTCGACGGCATGATGGGCATAACCCGTCGGGCTCGGAATGGCTAACAACTGCTCCAATACCGTTTTCACATAGGCTTGATTAATCCGCTTCTTCATAGCTTCAACCCCGCTCTTCTGCAGCGCCTTCAGCTGCCCTGATATTGTCCCACACACAGCAAAACAGTGTAGCGCCCCGGAGGGACTACACTGCACGACCTTTGGGTTGTCCGGCGAGGGAAGCCGAGCTGGTCGGCCTCCGCTGCCGGACTCTATTGTTCAAGCAGTCGGTAAAGCATTGCCCATCATCGGAGCCTTGATCAAGTTGATCCCGAATTGGGTGATTTTAGCGACTAACTGACCATTCTCCGCCTTGAACCGAATGAGCCCTTTATCAGCAAGGTATTCCAGCGCGAAAAACTTCTCCGGATCCCGATCCTCAAGGTTTCCCGGAATGAGCGCCTTCTTCCCTCTTTCCGTGAGGTGAAACTGATAAAGCTCATCCAGCATATCCATTCGCAGCTTTTTCCGCTTTTCTGATGCCATGGCGTTTCACTCCCTTATCGACACAATGTTAGCCCCCATAATGAGATGAGATTTCTTCACTAAAAAAACTTCAGTATCTATGATATATGAAGTTGACCGCCACGTCAATTGTATGTACAATAATGGGCTCAATTTTTTTGGGAAAGCGAGAAAGGCCCTGAATGCAGTTTTGACCGACAATCGGTTCATCAAAGCCTCATTGTCAAGGAGAAGCATCACAGATGGCGAACGAATACACCCGGAAAGTCGCGTTCAGGATGCAAAATCGCCCCTTCGGGCAACGGTGTTTTTTGAACTCTCTTTAGTAGTATACCACTTCCTTGTACACAATCAAATCCTTACGATTGAAAAAACAGGGACAGCCCGGCCAGTTCAAGATGATCACCTTGCCGCAGAGAATATTCTTTGAAAGGTATCAGCGAATTTCCATTAAGCAGCGTGCCGTTCTTGGAACCGAGATCGCGGATGAGGCAGTCCCGGCCGTTGCGGATGATTTCACAGTGCTGCCTAGACATCTCCCGGTGCTCCTCGCCCGGCGGCCATTCCGCCGACTCCCTCCCGATCAGCAGCCCCTTCTCTGGAATTGGCAGCCGCAGGGGGGGCTCGCCGCCCTTTTTCCCTTCCAAAAAAGGCTCGGCTTCCCCCGTCTTTCCATTCGCAGGCTGCCTCAGCAGCACGGTAGCGTTCGGGTCGGACAAGAGCACAGTGCGATTCGGCATTTCGGAATAAACGTCGGCCTGACGGTTCAACGGAGCGAGTGCAGGTTCGGCGGCGTGTACCGGTATCGGTACCGCTTTCGGCCCGATCGGCACGGATCGAAAATCGGGCCATTCGGGCCGTTCGGGCCATTCGGGCCGTTCGGGCCATTCGGGCCGTTCGGGCCATTCGGGCCGTTCGGGCCATTCGGGCCGTTCGGGCCATTCGGGCCTATCGGGCTTAGCGGGCTTAGCGGACCAATCGGGCTGTTCCACGGGCTCGGGTATCTCCTTGCCGCCGGCGGCGGAACGGGGCCCGCGCAAATGATAGCCGATCGACAGGATAAACACCGTGATCCCGCATGCCGCGTATAAAGCGGGATTCGTGAGAAGCCAAGCATAGGCTCCCCACCCCGCCAAGAGCGGAACCCCCAGAATCAGGAGAGTTTTGTCCGACAGCCGAGTGGCGGAGGGGGGATCGACAGTTTTTTGGGCGGCTCGCTGTTTGTCTTCTGCCGCGGTTGCGGCCGCCTGTGCGTTCGCTGACAACGGTCTGAGCTTGTCCATACCGGGCAGCTGCCGTTTGCCTTCGGCAGCCAAGGGCGCGGAGGGCATTGCGTGCGGTTTGACCGCGGGCGCGGGGAGCTCCGCAAAATCAGGCGGCGCCGTCGTGCGCAAATCCTGAAGAGCGGCGAGCAGCTTAAGCTTGTATTCCGCAGGCGACGCGTTTCGTTCTAACATCCCGGTCATCGCCCTGCCGATCGGTCCGGCCGGTTCGTTGACATCCGCCCACAGGATGCGGACGAGATTGTTCCAGCGGGAGGGCAGATCCGGCTCCCCATCCATCATTGTCAGCGGAAGATAGACAAGCTCCAGGCTGCGCATCTCCCCGTCCACGTAAATGTGATCCGGCTCGAGCACAAAACGGTGCGTTTGCAGCAGATAGGCAAGCGAATTGTCCAAGATGAAGACGAGATCGATGAGCAGGCGGGCGAGCTCATCCGCCCGCAGCGGGTGAAAACGCAGCTCTTGGGCTAGCGGGCGCTTCAAGGTATAGTTGTAGAACAAGGTAATCTCCAGATCCTGTTCTTCCAGCGAGAACGGCAGCAGTCCCTGGATGCGGTTCCGCTCCAGCATCTTCCGCTCCGTTCCGTTCAAATCCGCTGCCGTGAGCGGTTTATCCGCCCGTCGCAGGACGAGCGAATGCCCGTTTTTTTCCACCCGGTCCCATTGTAAGCCATGAAGGCCGTTCATAGTACAGTCCACCCTTTCCCAGTCAACTGATCGATTGCCATGAGCAGAACGGCAGGCATTACCGCGTACATAAAAGGGAACCGCAGCATGTTCTTCTGCCCGGCAGCCGTAAGCGGCCTGAAATCCCCTAACCTGACGATCGCGACGAGCGAATACGCGACCCGCTTCAAGCCGGGCACCAGCATCCTTCGTCCCACGAGAATGCCAATTCCGATCAGTCCGGCTATGAGCAGGGAATAGACCGCGCAATTCAGCGCGAAGACTCCGCCGGAGATGGCGCCGATCGCCGCAAACAGCTTCACGTCGCCGCCGCCGAGAGCTCCGATGAGGTAGAGGAGGAACAGCGGCAGGAAGCCGCTGAGCAAACCGATGAGCGAGCTCCATGCTCCGGCCCAGCCCCCGCTTATCAATTGCAGGAGAATTCCGGCCGCCGCTCCGGTCAAAGTAACCCAATTGGGAATCCGGCTGCCGCGGATATCGGTAATTGTGGCGATGATGACGAGCGTTGCAAGCAAGATCCAGCTCATGTTGGTTTTCCTCCTCTTAATCCCGATCTCTACTCCCGTTTGCCTATCCAGGCCCGTTCCAATGCATTTTTCTTGATCGTGATCGTTTTCTTGACAAAGGGAATGGGCAGCGGGTAATCGTATTCCACGCTTACGCCGAATCTGGGCTCCTCGTCGTCCGGCAGGATCACCTTGGCGACACGAAAGCGGTCTTTCTGCAGGATGCGGTCATCCGCATAATGCCAGACAATCGGCTTGAATGCCGCGTTCAACAGGGGGTCGACGCATTCCCGGACGAATCCGTCGGCCGCTCCCTGCCCCTTCGCCTCCAGCTGCAGCCTGCTCGTCTGTTCCCACTGCAACAGCTGCAGCAGCGGGTCCGGAATCAAGGCCGCATAATTCTGCGCTCCCTCTTCCGCGCTCACGGCCGCCTGCCTGGCCGACTCGATCCGGCCGATGACCGCACCAAGCACCTCCGCCGGCTTGGTGCTGCCGATGGTCTGCTTCGCATCCGCATACAGCCGGTCCACCGGAGCGTAGTGGGTAGCGATCTCCTTGACCGTTTCGGAAGCGGCGGCCTGCACCTTGGCTTCGGCGATGGATAGCCGGATCAGCGCATGGAGCGCCAGAAGGAAGACGAGGAAGAACGGCAGCAGCAGCGCGGCCTCCAGCGTTAAGCTGCCATGGGAATTGCGAATGAACGGCTTCCTTCGCTTAATAGGACATCACCGCCGTTGCCATGACCTTGTACCTGCCGTCGGAGGCGCCCCACCATTTCTCGCCCAAGACGGCGGCAACGCCCGGCAGAAACCAAAGCCGAAACGTAGATTCCGCGGATGCCCGAATATAGGTCGTCTGGCCGGTCAAATCGAGTCCGGTATTCAGCTCGATGAGCGCCTGCATCCTCGCCATCATCTTCTTGTCGTTGCTGTGCATGAGGTAAAAAAGGCGCAGGAAATCCCCATAGGTGACCGCCACCGCCGGAAGCTTCTTGTTGAGGGGAACCGCTTTGCCGCCAGTCAGCTCTTCCATGTCCTTATAAGCCTCTTCGGCTCCCTCCACCGCGGCCGCTAGCAGCACCAGCAGCGGCGAGCCCACATTGAGCAGCTCGGTCTGCGGATCGAGCATCGCTTCCATGGTGCGGATGCCGAACAGGAGCAGATACATTTCCCCGTAAGCGGCGGCATTGTTTTTCCGGCAGGAGTCGAACCCGTTCAGGATGTACTCTCCTTCCTGACCGGACAAAGGTCGGCCGGCGAACTTGCTCAAGTCTGCCGTTCGGTAAGAAAACCGCTGCATGGCATACTCGTTGAGATACAACTCTCCTCTGGCATTCACGATCAGATCCTGAACCTTCTGGCCGAAGGAGAACGCTTTTTTGATGTTCGTGCGGGGACTGGAAGCATCCGCGCTCTCCAAGCCTCCGGTTCCTTCGTCCGCCGCTCCCGCCGAATTGAAGCGCATGTATTTGGCGTACAAGCCGGCTTCCCGATCCGTTGCCGGGCCGCTTAACCGCTCGTAGGAATCGCTGGTTGCATCCGTGCAGGTCCCGGTAATCGCGGATTGGCCTGCGAGCAGCTTCTTCAGCTCGGATTCCTTGCCCTTCTGCTGATCCGTCTGGCTCTTTCGCTTCGCCATGCGGGCGTTCTCGACCGGCTCCTGCTTGGCAAGAAACTGATCGGCCAGCCGCCCGACCTCTTCGCGGGTCGCTTTCAACGAATCGAAGTTGTCGCCGGTAAAAAGGGCGGTATCCTTCCAGCGGATGGCGAGGGCCATGAAAGACGAGACCGCCTTGCCGCTATCGATCTGATAGTGCATGAAATAATCGTCCGAGAAGACGGGAACCGCTTGGTAGATTTGCGCCGCCGGGCTTTGGCCGGACGACTCGGCGATCAGCCTTTCCTTCTCCTTGCGCAGTTCGGCATTCATTTTCTGGGCGGCGCCGAGTTGTTCATTGAGCTCCTGGCCGAGCCTTGTCAGCTCCGCCTGATCGTCGTCCATCGCCGCTTTGGAAGCCGCAACTTTCACGGCATAGTCCGCCAGGTCCTGCAACAGCTGCTGCGCATCCAGCTTTTTCTTGTTCAGCCCGTCGAGGGAGGTGTTCAGGCTGGAAATCTGTTCACCCATCGCGGCGATCGATTGCTGCAGCGCCTTGATCTGTTCGGCGTTTTGTTTTGCGTTCTTCATAAGCTCCGCGAGGGAGTTCTGGGCTTGCTGCCTGGAGTTCGCCACCCCGCTGATCGCTGTCTGCACGTTCGTAATGGAGCCGTTGATATCGGTCAGCAACTTCTCCACATCCGCCGCGGTAGTCAGTCCGGTTTTGTCCGCAAGCTCCTTCAATTCGTTCAGCTTGCTTTCGTAATCCGTCGCCCTGCTCTTGTCCTTCTCGCTGAGTTCCCGGGCCAGCTTCCAGCATTTGTCCAACTGATCGTTCAGATCGCCCCAGCGCTTCTCCAGTTCCGAGGAATGGTCATAGAGGGTCGCGGCGGAGTCCATTCCGTCCAGCGGTCCGTTCTTCCGGAACTTCTCCACCAGACTTAAGGCAAATTCAATCGGAGCCTGATACTTCATATCTTCGTTCACTTGATTGCGCAAGACTTGCTGGTTGCCCAGGCTGTACATGGGCGATATTGTGCCGCTGCCCGCCCGATAGATGGTATCAAGATAAGTGAACCCCTGCCGCGGGCTCACGGGGACAAAGTTCTTTTCCACGATGGCAGAAAACAGCTCGTTCATCTGCTGCGGATCGTCGTCGCGGCCGAACAGGCCATATTCTCTCAAGGGGGTCTCGTATTCCGACATGACCGAGCGCGCGGCCGCCTTGACCGCCCGTTCCGTTTCCCGCTCAGCCAGCTGGTAGCGAATCAGATCGATCAGAACGGCGTGGAAGAGGAAGATGGGGAGAAGGATCACGATCAGATAAACCGATACGGAGCCGTTTTCCTTCATGAACAGCCGCTTTATCCTCCGGCGCAAAGCAATACCCCCCCCTTCTCACAGCTCGTGAATGACAATGACGATTCCGTTCTTCTCCAGTTCCTGACGCAGCGCCGGAGTGAGGTCAGACCCCTTGTTATTTTTCTTCACTTGAAAAAAATGCCAGACACAGCCCTTTATCTTCCCGCTCTTGATCAGTTCGACGTCTTTCTTGATCTGTTCCAACGCATCTTGCTTGTTCACGTAATACTTTGCATCATGAGCGATGCCGTCCGCATCGACCGCGTCGTATTGACGCTCCTCTCCAGCTGTGTAGGTATCGAAGGTTTGAGGCTTGCCGTTCACCAATTCCTGAACGTACACCTTCGCCTTCGCCTCGCTGTCGATGTAGGGAGCCGGTTTATCCTCCGAAAAGGCATCCAGCGGGCCGACTTCGTCCTTCTTGCTGAAATAATCATGGAGCCGAGTCGCATAGCTGGTCAACAAATCCAGGTTGCGTAAGAATTCGGCGGGTTCCGTAATATAGGAAACCGCCGATCCTTGCGTCAGCCGATCCGGCAAAATGCTCCCGAATAACCGGGGGATTCCCGCATCCCGCTGCAAATCCGCTTGAACGCTTGTCTCCAGGAGCGAGTTCCGGTATGTCAGATCGCCGCCGATATCGCCGGACAAGGTCAGCGACTGCCGGAAGAGCTTCTTCTGAACAAGGGACAATTCGCCGTTATCGGCGGCGGGCAAGGACAGCTTGCTTGACGTCCCGCCCGATAACCGGAACAAAGAAGACAGCTCGCCCAGCGAGATCCGCCAATACAGCCCGTCTCTGTCGGAAATGGAATAGGCTCCGGTGACCGGATCGCGGTAGGAATTGTCCCAGTTATAAGCCGCTCGTTCGGCGGCTGCGTCCGCGTGCAGCTCCAGCGCCGACGTTTTCCAGACGGACAAGGTGACGAAGAGGAGCAGGAGGGTGACCAGCAGCACGAGCGGATAGACCATGGCGGCTTCCACCGTCAAGCTTCCCTCCTGCCTCCTGAGAAAAGAGCCGGCTGCTTTTTGCCAGAAGCTCAGGCAATCATTGCGCTCGCTCATGTACGTCCTCCAGTCAAGATTGCGCAGGATTCATTAAGGAGTAGCTACTGGAGCAGTTGAAGTATCCAAATCCTTTTGCGTCGTGTCAAACAGCTTGTTCACCCAGCTGATAATCCATTTGCGGAACGCGATTGCGATGATGACCAGAACGGCCAGAATCAGCAAAAGCTCCAGCGTACCCAGCCCCTCTTCGTTTTTCCAAAATCCCAGCAGCTTCATTTTCATTTGAATGTCCTCGCTTTCCTAGAATTGGCCCATCATGAAGATGGCGGGCGCGGCGACGATGACCGTCACGATCAGGAAGATCATGACCATGGGAAACACCAGCTTGGAGGAAGCCTCCTCTCCGAGAGTTTTCGCTTGCGCCTTCCTTCGTTCCCAGAGACTCCGGTTTAATTCCCGCAGGCTGGTCACGAACTCGTCTCCGCCGCGGCGGTAATTCAGCAAAATTGTGTTGCTGAACAAGGAGACCTCCTGCACGCCGCAGCGCTTGCTGAAATTCTCCAAAGCGACGGGAAGCGAGACCTGGTTGCCCATATCCTTCATCAGCTGCAGCAGCTCCTTATCGAGCGGCGACCGCTTCTCCGGCTCCTGCGGAATTCGGCCGCAGCATTTGATCAGAGCCTGCTGAACCGTCTCCCCCGCGTTCACGAGCAGCACCAATTGGTTGAGGAGCTCCGGAAGCTCCGTGATGATGCTTCGCTTCTTCATCTCAATCCGCTTGTTGAGCCGGAGATAGAGCACGACCGGCAAGCTGCAGGCCAGCAGCATAACGGCCAGCAGCAGAGTGCTGTCACCGGCGGCAAGGCCGGCGGCAGCGGTGAGCAAGAGAGCGGCAAGCGTCTGGGAGAGCGTGTCCCGGATAAAATCGTGCGCGCGGTCGGAGCCGGGCGCGGGACCCTCCAGCAGCAGGAAAGCCAGCTGGATCCTCGTGTAGAGAGAGGGCAGACGCGATTCGATTTTGAGCGCCCGCATAAGGACTTCGGTTGCCGGGGCCAGCCTGTCCCAAAGGTTCTTTTGATGCGGCATCTTCCTTCTCCTCTCGCGTGCCGGCTAAATCTTCAAATCCATGATCTTCTGGCTGACCCAGAAACAGAAAAGAAGCGCAGCCAAACACACGGTCATGATGATGATCCCTCTCGCATTCCCATATAGCGGCTGCATATAATCGGGCGAGCTCAGCGAGAGGAAAGCGACGATCGCCAGCGGGGCGCAGCTCAGGATGCGCGACTCAAACTTTTTCTGGGCCATCATCACGGCGATCTCCTGCTTGACCTCAATCTTCTCCGCTATGATCTGCGAGGTTCTGCGAACGACCTCCACCAGATTGCCGCCGGTCCGCTTGCTGACCGAGAAGACGCCGGCAAAGTTCATCACATCCTCCAGTCCGCTGCGCAAAGCGAAATCATGAAGCGCCTCCTCGATGGTCACCCCATGATCCATGCGGCGAACGATGCGCTCCATCTCCCTGATGATCGGCGTATTCGGATGGGGGTAGACCAGCATCAAGTCTCTGCATACGCCGCGAAAAGCATTTTCCACGGACTGGCCGGCCGATAACAAGGAAGACAGGGAGTACAGCGCCTGTTTAAACTGCATGTTCAGCTCCTCCCTCCGCTTCTTGGCGGCCTGAACGGCCCGGCGGGGCGGGTAAAACAGCCCGGCCAGGAAAAACAGGGCTGCCGCCGCCAAGTTATGATAGAACAGCATTCCGAGCATAGAGGCAGCCAGGCCTGCCAATAGAAAGGAAGCGGCGTATTCCTTGCGGCTGAGCCGATAGCTGCGATAATCCCATTCCTGCGAGGAAATCGCGGCTTCGCGCTCTCCGGCTGCGCCCGTCTCTTCCGGATGCTTCGGCGCATGGGGGTTGCCGGAGAGCCGGTTCGCCGCCAGCCTGCCGCCGAGCAGCAGGACAAGGAGAACAAGGCTGCCGCCGAGCAGCTTGATCATTCGTCCGTCCTCCTCTCCTTCAGCATCAAACCGGCGAATTCCAGCTTGCGGGCATGCACGAGCGGATTCGCCGTGCGGGCAAGCCCCGGGGGCTCCCCTGGGTGCTCTCGATACAGATAGAGTGAATTCAAGCGGATTTCGCCGTCTTCCACGCCGAGGACCTCATGGATTTCCGTCACCTTCCGGGACTTGTCCCGCATTCGGCTGAGATGGATTAGAATGTCCAAGGCGGAAGAGATTTGCTTGCGGACCACCGTGAGGGGCAGCTCCGCGCCGCTGAGCACCATGGTCTCAAGGCGGCTGAGCATATCCGCCGACGAATTGGCGTGCCCGGTGCTGATGCTGCCCTCATGGCCGGTATTCATGGCGGAGAGCATGTCCAGCGCCTCCGCTCCCCGGACCTCTCCTACGAGAATGCGGTTGGGCCGCATCCGCAGAGAGGACCGGATCAAATCCCGAATGGTAATTTCCCCCCTTCCTTCCGTGTTCGCGTTGCGGGTTTCCAGCCCGACGAGATTGGGTATGTTGCGGATTTGCACCTCCGCGGAATCCTCAATGGTGATGATTCGTTCGTCCGCCGGAATATAGCCGGCGAGCGCATTGAGGAACGTCGTTTTCCCTGAGCCGGTACCACCTCCAATAAAAATATTGAACCTGCATTCCACCAGCTTGCGCAGATCATCGGCGGCTTCCCGCGTGATCGCGCCTTTTCCGATCAAGTCCTCCATGGACATCGGCCGCGGCGGAAATTTGCGAATCGTCATCGTCGGCCCTTTCAAAGCGACAGGAGGCAGCACCACGTTCACCCGCGACCCATCGGCCAACCGGGCATCGACGATCGGGTTGCTCTCGTTGACCGTCCGGTTCACCTTGGCCACGATGGCCTGGATGACATCCTCCAGCTTTTGCCGGCTTTCAAAGCGTTCCTCGCAGCGGGTAACCGCCCCGGCCCGCTCGATAAAGATCTCCTCGTGGCTGTTGATCATAATTTCCGTGATGCTCGGGTCCTCAAGGAGCGGCTGAAGAATATCCAGTCCGCGGAACGAGTGAAACACCCGGTCCACCAGCTTCCGCTTCTGTTCGGCCGACAGGTAACTTTTTTGCGAGCGGCGGAATACTTCTTCCTCGATCGCTTCCCGCAGTTCTTCGTCCGATTTCGCCGAGCCGCCCTCCAGAAAACCGAGAATCCGGCCGCGAATCTCCATAGCCGCTGCTTCAAGCAAGGACGACAGCCTCCCTGTCGGCAAAATAATTCCGCACGGCCGCTGCGAGCATGTCCTTGATCGAAGGTTCGGCCAATAATTGACCCGGCGAGGTGACGGCTTTCCACTCCGGCATATAAGGCAGGCAGAAGGCCGGAGCCAGTCCGTCCAATTCGAGCGCATGGACCGGGGTGCCCATACAACGGTTGACTCCGAGCAGGATGCGCTCCCGCAGCGGTTCGCCGGCCAATCGGGCGCTCCATTCCGAGTAAGCCTTGGCGGTCTTGGAGAGGCACAGCGCGTCGTCCGTGACCAGCCAAAGAACGGCGTCGCTGCCGCGGAGAGCGGCTTCGGCGCGCTCGTCCAGAGCGGAGGACAAATCGAGCACGATATAGTCGAATCCGCTGCTCCTCAAGCTGTCGATCAGAGCCGCTGTTTCGTCTGCCGAGAGGGATTCCATATCGCTGCTGTGCAAAAGCGGTTCGATGCAGAACAGACCGGACTTCGGATCCGACTGAACCAGAGCGCCGAGACGGGCCGGCAGCCCCTTCGGGTCCGCCTTGGCGTAATAGAGCAGCTTGCCATAGCGGTCTTCGCCGCTTGCACTGACAAAAGGGGTATCGGACTGAAACCCTTCCAGGCTGACCAGCAAGGTTCTGCTGCCGTAATAAGCGAGACCGGCGGCGAGATTCCAAGCCGCCATCGATTTGCCGCAGCCGCCGGAGGCGGAATAGACGGCAATCGCCCGGCCGGACTGCCTGCTTGCCCGCGCATCAGCGAACCAATGCTCCGAGACCAGCTCCCGCAGGTCGGCCGCCAGTTGGTCAAGGGGCTGATATTTGGCGACGAACGGAAGCTTATTCTCCGAACCGCCCGCGCCGGAAGCTTCTTCGCCGAAGTCGCAGCAAACCGCTGCTGCATCCCGAAGCTTCGCGAGCTCGCTCGCATAGCCCGGCCCCACGAGCAGAAGGTCGAGCTTGCCCGATTCGTCGCTATGGTCCAGCAGCGCCTCCAGCCGGGTAAAAGCGGCGAGCCGAAAAGCTTTGCCCGCATCCCCGCTGCGAAAATAAGCCTTCATCGGCTCCAGGTATTCACTGTCCTGATCCAGCACACCCAGCCGGATTTGCCGCATAAGCGATTCCTCCCCATCGTGTTCATGCTAATGTCGTATGCGCTCCGCCTAAAAAGTCAGCCGCCAATACTCGGTAAGAAGCACCGCCACGGTTACTGCCATGAGCAGGAATTTGTAGCGGTCGCGAAACCAATGCTCCATCTCCGCGCCTCCTCTCGGTGTGATGAAATGAACAAAAAACGCCGCCAATACAGAAAATGAGCTTCTGTATCGGCGGCGCTTCCGCACGACGGATTTAAATTGGTTTCAGCATATCACATATTCCAGGGATTGCAAGAGGGCTTGTAAAATATTTTTAGCGGCTATGAAAAAAAGCACGGATTCCCTTGCGTTTGCGCCCCTGGTTCAAGAACTCGCGCGGCAGCAATTCCGTGAGCAGCGGTCTCATGGCGTCCGTCAGCCGGGAGCCGTGCATAGGGTCGTGTTGAATGCGCCTGCCCTTCCATTCGGCCGCCAGAACGTCCTGTCCCGGCAGCTCCGGCAGCACGGCCGCGGGCGCGAACGGCAGGCAATCGAGCCATTCCTTTCGTCCGGCAAACCCGGAATCCCGGTTCCCGGCAATGTGGACGGGCCGGCCGAGCGCCTTCCATTCCGCGAGCAGCCGAGCCCGGCGGCGGCTGGACGGAGCCGCCAGCTTGGCCGGATGCGGTCCGGCGACGCCGATGATCGCGTCGGCGAGCGCGATCCATTCTCTCGCGGCCGGATGGCTCCAGTGAACCGAGAGATCGAGGATCGCGAAGGAGTGCTTGACAGCCGGAAGCAGACGGACAAAGGAGTCGTCGGCCGAAACGGCGCGCTCCGGATCAAGCGGCAGCCACTCGCTGCGGCCGGAACACCAGCTGCGGCGGTCGCCCGCCTCCTGTCCTTCCAGCAGGTCCTGAACGACGCGGGTTCGCGGCGGCGCATTCTTCTCTCCGTGCAGGAGGTGGAACAGCTCCGGCTCGTTCGCCGGAAATTCGATCAGGGTATGGGCAACCCCCAGCTCTTCCAGCGCCCGGCAGAGTGCAATCGCGAAGAAGGTGGAGCCGCAACCAGGATACAGGCCGCCGATGACCAGGATTTGCCGCTGCAGCAGCAGGGGCCTCACCTGCCGCTTGGCCTGGCCGCGAACCCCTTCCCCGGAACTTGCGGCTTCCCGCCGGCTCATCAGCTCCGCGAGCGCCTCGCCGAGCTCCTTGGCAGATTGATAGCGATGCTCCGGATTCGGGCTGAGCAGCCGGGTGAGGAGCACTTTCAGTCCGGGCGGAACATGGTCCGCTTCCGGCAGCTCGCCTCCGCGGTAATAGGTCCCCTGATAGAGCAGGTAGTGGCACAGCGCGCCGAGCGAGTAGAGATCGCTGCGCGCGTCGGTGGCACCCTGATCCAGCTGCTCGGGAGAAGCGAAGCCGACCGTTCCGAAGCTCACGGTATCGGCCTTGGCTCCCGTGGAATAATTGCGGGCGATGCCGAAGTCGATCAGGCGGACATGTCCCTGCTCGTCGATCATCACATTGCCCGGCTTCAGGTCGCGGTAGATGACCGGTTTCGGTTCCAGGCGGTGCAGATAATCGAACAGGCTGCAGAGCTGGCCGGCGATCTCCAGCACCCGGCGGACCGTGAGCTCCCCATCCTCAAAGCAGGCCTGGAGCGTTTTGCCCTTGATATAATCTGTCACCAGGTAGCTGTATCCGTTCTCGTCCGGCGGAAAAAAATCAACCGCCTTGAGCAGAAAGGGATGCTCCAGATGCGACAGCATCCGGGCCTCCTCCTCGAAGCCGCGCGGATCATAGGCGTGGCGCAGCGAAGCCTTAAGCGCCCACAGCTTCCCGGGAAGCCGGGTATCCTCGGCCAGATAGATGGTGCTCATGCCGCCGCGGCCGATCAGCGCCTCAATGCGGTAACGGTCGCCCACCAGGTCGCCTGGCTTGAGCGGCCCCTCGCTCGATAACGGTTCCTGCAATCGCGAATGTCCCCCCTAACATGGTTCATATGTCCCACAGTATAGATTTTCTATGGGAATATTGTCCATATTTATTTTTGGTTCCTGCCGCAACAAAACCAAAACTGGGGGTCGTTAACCGTGTTAATATTAATACTTAACGTAGTGAATCATTCGAAATCCCGGACCGATTCCACCTTGACCCAGGGCCGCCCCTGGAACCAGTCCAGCCGGATGGGGACGCCAAACGCCTGAGTGAGCGCATCCGACCGCAGCACGCTGTCCTTCTCTCCCGCCTTCACCAGCCTGCCCTCCTCCAGCAAGGCGCAATGGGTAAAAGCCGGCATGATCTCTTCCACATGATGCGTCACATAGATCATCAGGAGCTTCGGATCGCGCCGGTGCAGCGTGTCGATGTTGGCGAGAAAGCGTTCGCGTTCATACAAATCCAGCCCCGAGCAAGGCTCGTCCATGATCAGAACCGCCGGTTCGCTCATGAGCGTCCGGGCCAGCATGATTTTCTTCCTTTCCCCTTGCGACAGCGTTCCGAGGGGTTGCTCCTTCACTTTGGCCAGCCCGACAAATTCCAGCAGCTCCAGGGCCTTCTCTTTGATTTCGGCGGGAATCTGCTGATAGAAGCGCAGGAAGGCATAAGCTCCGGTAGCCACCACTTCCCAGACCGGGTCGCCGAGCGACATCTTTTCAAAGAGAGCCTGACTGATGTAGCCGATCCGCTTGCGCATGTCCCGGACATCCGTCTCGCCGTACCATTCCCCGAGCACGCGGACTCTTCCCGAGGTGGGGAACAAGTAGCCGTTGATCATCTCCAGAAGCGTGGTTTTCCCCGATCCGTTGCGGCCGAGTATCACCCACTGCTCCCCCTCCGCCATCGAGAGCGAGACATCCTGCAAAATGGTGCGTTCCGAGCGGAAAAAGGTAATATTTTTCAGTTCGATGATAGGATTCATTCGTCGATCCTCGCTTCAAGGAGCTGCGCCAAAAATAACGTATCTCGATTTTTCGCTGACTGCCCGATTTGTGTACGTTCTTCACGTATTCTTTCGGCATGTTCGTTCAGCGCAGTTCCAATCTGATTGGCGTAAAATGCAAGATTTCTACATTGTAGCCCTGCCGGACGAGGTTTTCCAGACCGATTGCGATGAAAAAAAGCTGGCACGACGATAACCGCCCTATCCTTCCGCTCCTGCACCAGCCCATTCCCGGGCTTGCACGATCTCCGCGCGATGCGTCCCATCCTCCCCCGTTCCGGTCTCCAGCACAAACGGAATGTCCCGCAGCCGGGGCGTTCCGAGCACCTCCCGCAGCTGTTCTTCCCCGATGGTTCCGCGCCCGAGGTTGGCATGCCGGTCTTTTCGCGACCCGCTGGGATAGACCGAATCGTTCAGATGAACCGCCTTCACCTGCTGCCAATACCCCAATTCCTCGCCGCTGGCGATAAGCTCGCTCCAGGCTCCCGGCCGCCACAAGCCGGAAGCGTAGGCGTGGCAGGTATCGAAGCAGAAGCCGATCTTGTCCGGGCAGGAAGACAGCGCGCGAATCTGCATGAGCTCATGAAGCGTCGTTCCCATCGGGCTGCCGGCTCCCGCCTGATTCTCGATCAACAGGAGCGCGTCTCCGCTCCACTTCCGCAGAACCGAATCGAGCACTGCGATGATGCGCCGGTAATCAGTGAGCGGATCGGCGGATTTGCCCTTGCCGAAATGCGCCACCACCCCGATCGAACCGCAGGCTGCGGCGATGTCCAGGTCGTTCAGAAGCGACTGTTCGGTCAGCTCGATCATCCGCTCGTCGGAAGTCGCCAGGTTGACCGGATAAGGAGCATGGGCGATCGAAACAAGCCCGAATTCGCGGCTGAACGAGGCGCAGGAGAGGGCGTCGGCTTTGTTGAAGGCTTTTACCGAGAGGCTTCGCGGGTTCTTGGGAAAATACTGAAAGGCCTCCGCGCCGAGCCGCTTGGCCAGGTGGGCCGCTTCCAAATATCCTCTGCGGATGCTGATGTGGCAGCCGATTCGCGGCACGGTTCGTTCCCCCTCTCAGTGCTGGCAGCCCGGGCTGTAAAAGAGCTTGCGTCCGGCAAGCTCCGTCTGAACGATCGCATCTCCGCAGCGATTGCATGGTTCTCCGCCGCGGTCGTACACCTGGCATAAGTCGCCTGCGCCGCCGGTCCACCGGTCGCCGGTGTAGAGGGGATGCTCCATGTAGCCGCCGTGCGCCATGGCTTGCTGCAAAATCGTCTGCATGGAATGGTAGAGGGCAAGGACTTCGGCGTCCCGCAGGTCGGCGATCTTCCGGTCGGGCCGGATTCCGGCATGGAAGCATAGCTCATCGGTGTAGCAGTTGCCAATACCCGCCAGAAATCCTTGATCGAGGAAGGTCGCTTTCAGCGATCCCCTGCGCATCCGCAACCTCTCCCCGAACTGCGCCACCGTTAGCTCAAGCGGGTTCGGCCCGAGAACGGCCAACTTCGCTTCCGCCTCCTCCAAGCTCAGCAGATGCAGATAGCCGAGCCGGAGACCGATGAAGTACAGCTCTTCCGAACCGAAGGCGAGCTTGACCTGGACGGTCCGGTCCGGCTTGTCCGCTTCCGTGCCGCAGAACATCCAGCCGCCCAGCATCAGGTGAAGCAGCAGCAGGCGCTCTCCCGGCAGATGAAACAGCAAATGCTTCCCCCTTCGCTCCAGCCGCTGGACGGAAGAGCCGATGACGGCCTCCCTCCAGACACCGACCGGGACATTGATTGATTTCTCGCGGGTGATTTCGGTGCCCGTGATCGTTTTTCCGCTTAAGCGGGGGGCGAGTAAAGTCAAATAGGTTTCCATTTCCGGCAACTCGGGCATGACGGTTCCCCCTTCGATAGATCGGACTGCGGCGGCTTGGACTGTGGCAGATCGGATCGGAACTCGGCAGCTTGGACTGCGGCAGATCGGATCGGAACTCGGCGGCTTGGGCCTGGGACAGGTTATACCCGCAGGGACAGCCTTTATCATTTGGTATGTCCTCCCAGGGCTAGTCTTAACCGAGCTGCACGCAACAAGGATAACGTCTACCAGCTTCTGACGAGGAAGTGCGCTGAAATGACATACCGGAAGAACATAAAAAGAAACATACACAAAACAGGCAGTTAGCGAAAAAATCGAGAAACGTTTGTTAGGTGTATCTCCCAACGCCGAACGTTTTGCCGCGACCATCGGGAAAGGATGAGCAGATTCCAACGCAGACGGGCCACTGAAGGCCGAAGATTCGTCGCCTGATTGCGAAAATGGTTAGGTTTCCATGAGATTGCCCAAATGAAAATTACGGTAAAAAAACCCTTATTTCAAGTTTGTCCTCTTTATTCTTTAAAATAGAGGGAAAAATTCCCGCTATCCTCACGAATTCTTCTCATAAGAAGGTTTTTCGAGAATTAGCGGGCAAAATTCCCTTTATCTCCAGCCTTGCTGACCTTAGATAGAAAATAGCAGGCAAAATTCCCGCTATTCTCCACTCGCTTCGCAGTTGATGCCGAGCACTGATTTTTGAAAAGGGCTCCCTGGCCCATGTCTTATACTTGCTGGCAATGAAGTTCCCCGCAGCAAGCTGCGGGAAACTCGACACGGAGAGATTAAAAACAGCCGCCGTTAGGCGCCGTTAGGCAGCTGTTTTCGCCGCTATCGCCGGCCGAAGGCTGGCTTGAATCTGCCGGATAGCATCTCCACGCTAATCGAACAAGCTACCCGCGTAGAATGCCGGGGGCGGGGCGCTCTTCTTCTGGCGGACCGGATGCGCTTGCCGTTCCGGCCGCCGCTCCGGCTCTGGCTCCAGCTTCGGCTTCGGCCGCCGCTCCAGCTCCGGCTCCGGCTGTGGCCGCGGCTTCCGCTGAGCCGCCGGAGGCGCCTTGGCGGCACTCGCCTTGCGGCGCAGCCGCTCCAGGCGCTTCTCTAGCGCGGTCAGCTCCGCCCGCTGCTTGTCGGACGCGCGCGCCAGAGAGCAGCGCCGGTGCATGGCGGACAAGGCATCCTCCGCGTAGGCGAGGGCCTGAGCGTAGTCTTTGAGCGTATGCTCATGATACATCGACAGCTCGACATAAGGCTCAACGGGGGCCCAGGCTCTCCCTCCGCGTTCCCGAACGGCCCGCCGCCAAAGCTCCGCCGCCGTATCCGGCTGTCCCTGCTTCTTGTAATAGAGTCCGAGCGGATGCCAGTAATCGCCGCTCTCCTCCGGCGGGCGGGCGTCAAGATGGTGAAAGGCGGTTTCCGCCAGCTCGGCCTTCCCCATCTTCGCCAGCCACAGCCCCAACCGGTAGTCTTCCTCCGCTTCCGTCTCCGCAAGCGGCAGCCCGCCTTGCAGGATCGTGCCGAAATGAATCGACAGCCCGGCCAGCGACAGCAGGTCCCATTCGTTATGAACGAACACTCCGCGCATGATCTCGGGGTCTTTTTCGGCCAGATAGCGAAAATACAAGGTCGGCGCGAGCGATCCGGGAACATCCTCCACCCGTCGAAAGCCGAGCCGCTCCTCCTCCACTTTGCCGAGCCGGCAGGAAGGGAGGGTGTGCTTCCAGAGGCTGCGGGATGGATGCAGGAAATCGAGATGAACCGCAGGCGTTCGTCCCGGCTTCATACGGTTCATGACATAGCGGTTCAAGACGAGCGGCCAGTCGAACGACTTGCCATTGTAGGACACCAGATGGCTGTGCTGCATCAGCTTGTCGTTCAGGTAGGCGAGCATGGCCAGCTCCTCCGCAGGGTTGCGGATGAACAGCTGCTCGATGAGGAATTCCTCCCCGCGGTAAAACCCGAGGCCGATCATGAACGGGACATTGCCGGCTCCCTGCCCGAGTCCCGTCGTCTCCGTATCGAAGAAAAGCAGCGATTCCGGACCCGCCGCCACCGGCTCTCCGAAGGCGTCAAGCCCGGAGAGAGCGCCATTCAGTTCTCCCAGCCGATATTTACCGTGGCGGTGCCGGAGAGAGTATGCGGTTCTCCTGCGGATGAAGGGCCCCCATTCCGTCTCCACCCAGTCCGCGGTGAGCGCCTCCCATTCGTTGGCGGAAGGAAAGTCGGACAGGGATGGAGCGGACGAAGAAGCCGCCGCGTGTCCGAGCGCGCCTTCCTCATCAGCTGCGGCCCCAGCCACAGTCAGCGCCTCTTCTCCAGCGATCGCGCCTTCCTCATCGGCCACGGACCGCGCCTCCTCGCCAGCGATCGCGCCGCCTTCGGGCTCCCGCAAATCCGCAGTCCCTGATCCCGATCCTCCCGTCCCCTTCATCCGATTCAACCGCTCGCGCAGGCTGCTCATGGGCGCTTCCCCGCGGCCATCAGATGAAGCAGCTTCAGCGCCTGCTGCTTGCCGAGCAGCCCGACCTCCTCGATCGGCCCGACGCAGGCCGGACAGCCGCTCAGGCAGCCGCAGCGGGCGATCAGGTCCTCCGCCTGGCGGAGCAAGGTTCCGTGAACGTCGTATAGCCGCTCGCTTAAGCCCACGCCTCCCGGGTAGCGGTCATAGAAGAAGAGCGTCGGCAGCTTGTTGTGGACGGCCCGTACCTGAGCGACCACGCGGATATCCTGCGGGTCGCACATGAGATAGAGCGGAGCGATATGAACGAGGACGTTGGACAGCCCGAGCAGCGCGCTCTGGACATCGTTCGGGCTCATACCCGCCGTCAGCTCTTCGCCGAGGGTGATCCAATAGGAGCTGGTATGCAGCTCCTCCTCCGGCAGATGGATCGGACCGGAGCCGATGTTCTCATGGGTGCGCAGGCGAAGCTTTTTGAAAATCGTCGGTTTGGCGTTGACCGTAACCTCTCCGTACTGCCGCTGAATGCCGCCGATGTCCTCCTCGCGGTGGACATGCAGCACCTTGAGCTGCGTCGCCAGAGAAGCATCCGTGAAATAATCGACGCTGACCTCGCGGACGTAGGCCTTCTTCTCCGCCCAGTCCAGCTGTTCAACCTGGTACTGCACGCCCTCGTGGATGTAGATCGCTTCCTCGTGAATGAGCGTGGGAGCTCCGTATCGATCCACTTCCCCGAGCACCCGGCTGCCGTGCGTCCTGTCGATGATGATGAAGTTCTCCTGGGCGGCCGAGCGCAGCGAGATGTCGTGGGCCGGGAAGGACTGCTCCATCCAATACCAGCGGCCGCGGACTTGATGCAGCATCTTCTCGTCGGTGAGGAACTCCAGGACGTCGGCGAGCGACTCGCCGCCGAAGGTCTCTCCCTCTTCGAAGGGAAGCTCGTAAGCGGCGCACTTCACATGATCGACGAGGATGATCAGATTGTCCGGCTGGATCAAAGCCCGCTCCGGAGGCTTGTTGAAAAAGAAATCGGGATGCTCGATCACATACTGATCGAGCGGGTTGCTGCTCGCCACCAGGAAGGTGATCGAGCTTTCCTGCCGCCTCCCCGCCCGCCCCGATTGCTGCCAGGTGCTGGCGATCGTTCCCGGGTAGCCGTTCAGCACGCAGGCTTGAAGCTGGCCGATGTCGATGCCGAGCTCCAGCGCGTTCGTGCTGACGACGCCCTGGATCTCGCCGCTGCGCAGGCCGCGCTCGATCTCGCGCCGCTCCTTCGGCAGATAGCCGCCGCGGTAGCCGCGGATCTTCTTCGGGCCAAGCTCGTGCCTGACGAGATCCTGCAGATAAGTCAGCAGGATCTCCATCCGCACGCGGCTGCGGGCGAAGACGATCGTCTGCACGCCGTTCTTCAGGAGCGAGCCGGCGATCTTGCGCGTCTCCAGCACGCTGCTCTTGCGGATGCCGAGCTGCGGGTTCACCACCGGCGGATTGTAGAACACGAAGTGCTTCTCGCCGGACGGAGCGCCGTTGTTGTCCACCAGCGTCATCCTGCAGCCCGTCAGCCGCTCGGCGTGCTCCTTCGGGTTCTCGATGGTCGCCGAGGCGCAGATGAACTGCGGCCTTGAGCCGTAGAAGCGGCAGATGCGCAGGAGCCGGCGAATCACATTCGCCACATGGCTGCCGAACACGCCGCGGTACGAATGCAGCTCGTCGATGACGATGTAGCGCAGATTCTCGAACAGCTTCACCCACTTCGTATGATGCGGCAGAATCGCGGAATGCAGCATGTCCGGATTCGTCACGACGATGTGCCCGGCGTTCCGGATCGCCGTCCGCACGGTCGGAGCCGTGTCTCCGTCATAAGTATTGGCCTTGATATCGGCCCCGAGAGCGTTCACCACCTCGAGCAATTCGGCGACCTGGTCCTGGGCCAGCGCCTTGGTGGGAAACAGGTACAGAGCCCGCGCATCGGGGTCGCGCAGGATCGTATTCAGCACGGGCAGGTTGTAGCACATCGTCTTGCCGGAGGCGGTCGGCGTCACCGCGACGACATGCTCTCCCCTCATGGCCGCCTCGAAGGCGGATGCCTGATGCGTATATAAAGCGGTGACTCCCCGCCCCCGCAGCACCTCTGCGATGCCCGGATCGAGCGCGTCCGGAAAAGCGGCGTAACGGGGCTCGCGCGGCGGGATGGTCCGCCAGTGTGTCACTTGCTTCATGATCTCCGGCGTGCTCCGAATCGTCTCGATCATTTCGGCGACATTCGCCGCCTTGCCGGTGATTGGGTTCATGGCAGTTCCGCCTCTCCCTCTTCGTTCCCTTTTCAGGTATCCCCTCCATTTTACAGAATGTACGTTCGCATGGCAATCGAATTTATCCGTTTCGCGGGTATTTTTTCTTTTATTGTTTTTTCTGTTGCAGGGCTTCGGAGCGGGATGATAAGATGCCTGTGTGCTTCTGAAAGTAAGAAATAGATAGCAAGAAAAGGAGGGAGACCCAAATGAAGCTGTACTCGCGCCTCTTCGGTTTCGTGAAGCCGTATGCGGGTCGCGCTCTGTTTGCCTTAATGCTAATGACCCTTGGCGTCGCGTTCGATCTGATCTCTCCCCGTTTGCTCCAGCTCGCCGTGGACGACGGGATCAAGCAAAGCAGCATGAAGGTCGTCATTTTCTATTGCCTGCTGCTCGCCGGCGGCCAGCTGATGAAGACGGTCGTCAGCTATCTGCAAGGCTACAACCAGGAGCTCGTCGGACAGAACGCCATCTTCGACATGCGCCAGAAGCTCTACGCCCATCTGCAAAGGCTGTCCTTCTCGTATTACGACAAGGCTCAGACCGGGCAGATCATGTCGCGGATGACCGGCGATATCGAATCGATCAAGAACTTTATTTCCTTCGGCTTCATCAATCTGTTTCTCGGGGTGCTCACCTTCGGCGGGACCATCGTCGTCATGCTGCTGATGAACTGGAAGGTGACGCTGATCAGCATGGTCACGGTGCCGCTGCTCATTGCGGTGCTCTATCAATTCAACAAGAAGGTCGGGCCCGCCTGGGGCGACATCCGCGAACAGATGGGCAAGCTGACGGCCACCCTGCAGGAAAATATCGCCGGAATCCGCGTCGTCAAAGCCTTTGCCCAGGAGAAGCTGGAACGCAAAAAGTTCGGCTTGCGCAACGAAGACAACTTTGATACGAACATGAACCGCGCCAAGCTGGAAGCGAATTCTTTTCCGGTGATGAACCTGTTCGGCGGCGCCGTCTTCCTCTTGATGAACTGGGTGGGCGGCATCTATGTGATCCGCGGCGAGATGACCATCGGCACGCTGACGGCATTCCAATGGTACGCCTGGGGGCTGATCTGGCCGCTCAACATGATGGGCTGGATCATCAACGTCATGCAGCAGGCGTTCAAGGCCGCGCCGCGCGTCTTCGAGATTCTCGATGCTCCGATCGAAGTAAAATCCCCGAAAGACGGCGGCCGCTCCACGGCAGGGATCAAGGGCAATGTGGAGTTCCGCGGCGTCAGCTTCCGCTATGCCCTGCGCAAAGACCCTGACTCCACGTTCCCCGGGGCCGACCCGGAGAGCGCGGATGGCGCGGAGAACGCGGAGAATGCGGATATCGACGGACCGAGCGATGAGCCGGAGGCCCGTTCCAAGGCGGTGCTCGATTCCGTCAGCCTGAACGTCAAGGCCGGCGAAGCGATCGCCATTCTGGGCGGAACCGGTTCCGGCAAAAGCTCGCTGATCCAGATGCTCGCGCGATTCTACGACGTGACGGAAGGCTCCGTCCGGATCGACGGCGTCGACGTTCGCGAATACAACCTGGAGGAGCTGCGCAGGGCGATCGGCATCGTGCCGCAGGAGACCTTCCTCTTCTCGGCCACGATCCGCGAGAACATCGCCTTCGGCTGCCCCGACGCCACCCAGGAAGAAATTGAGGAGGCCGCGCGCCGCGCACAGATCCACGATTTCATCCTGACGATGCCGGAGGGCTACGATACCGTCATCGGCGAGCGGGGCGTCGGCCTCTCCGGCGGCCAGCGCCAGCGGGTCGCTCTGGCGCGCGCTGTGCTGCTCAACCCGCCGATCCTCGTGCTGGACGAAGCGACGGCCAGCGTCGACACCGCCACGGAATCGGCCATTCACGAAGCTCTCGCTGATGTCATGGCGGGACGCACGACCTTCATCGTCGCCCAGCGGCTCTCCTCCATCCAGCGGGCGGACCGCATCATCGTGCTGGAGGACGGCCGGATCGCCGAGCAGGGCACGCACCGCGAGCTGATGGCGCGAGACGGCTTCTTCCGCAACCTGTACCGGCTGCAGCAGGACGCCGCCGATCACGGCATCTCCCCCGAGCCGGTACCGGGCATTCCTGCGGAAAAACCGGCGTCGGACTCTGAATTCCGGGAGGTGAACGCATGAGCCAGATCGAATGGGATTCCGATGAAGAGGAATCCGAGAAGGGCTTTAACAAGGAATACTTGGTCCGCATGCTCGGCTACCTGAAGCCGCACAAGAAGACGCTGTCCGTGGTGGCCGTTGTCGTCATTGTCGGCATGCTGCTCAGCCTGCTCGAACCGATGCTGATCCGCTATGCCATCGACGAGGGCATGGTCAAGAAGAACATGCGTGTCATGCACATCTTCGCCTTGTCCATTCTGGCGATCCGGGTCGTCTCGTTCTTCCTGCAGCGGATTCAGATCAGCAAGGTCAACCATACCGGCCAGCGGATCCTCTACGAGATCCGCCAGCAGCTGTTCGATCACCTGCAGACGCTGTCGTTCCGCTTTTTCGACGGGCGGCCCGCCGGCAAGATCATGTCCCGCGTCACCAACGATACGAACGCCATCGGCGAGCTGATCAACGGCGGGCTGGTGACGATCATCATGGAAGTTACCCATCTGCTCGGCATCGTCGTCATTCTGCTCTACTGGGACTGGAAGATGGCGCTCATGGCCTTCACCGTGCTCCCCTTCCTGGTCCTGCTCGTCACCGGCTTCCGCACCCGTATTGAGAACGCCTGGACCCGCTCGCGCAAGACCATGTCCGCGATCAACGGTAATCTGAACGAGACGATCCAGGGCGTCCGGGTCATCCAAGCCTTTTCGCGAGCCAAGGTCAACGAACGCAGGTTCACCGACATCAACAGCCGCAACCGCAGCGCCTTCATGCGCGCGGTGAGCCTGGAGCTGACCGTCTGGCCGCTCGTCGAGCTGATCGGCATGCTCGGCACCGTCATCGTCCTCTGGTACGGCGCGAGCCGGGTCATCTCCGGCGAGCTGACCGTCGGTTTCATCGTCGCCTTCATCAATTACCTGTGGCGCTTCTGGGGACCGCTCTCGGCGCTTTCCAAGGTCTATAGCCAGCTGCTGTCCGCAATGGCTTCCGCCGAACGGATCTTCGAGATTCTCGACACCGAGCCGGAGATTAAGGACAGGGCGAACGCGCCGGATATGCCGCCGATTGAGGGCCATGTCGTCTTCGAGAACGTAAAGTTCCGCTACGAAGCGAACAAACCGGATGTCATCAAGGGGCTCAACTTCGAGGCGAAGCCCGGCGAACGGATCGCCATCGTCGGCCCGACCGGCGCCGGCAAGAGCACCATCGTCAATCTGCTGATGCGGTTCTACGATCCGAGCGAAGGCCGGGTGCTCATCGACGGCGTCGACCTGAAGGATGTCTCCCTGCCCTCCCTGCGCAGCCAGCTGGGGATCGTGCTGCAGGACTCCTTCATCTTCTCCGGAACGATTGAGGAGAACCTCCGCTACGGCAAAAAGGACGCCACCGACGAGGAGCTGCGGCGCGCCGCCGCCAGCGTCCGCGTCGACCGGATCGCCGACCGCTTCCCGGACGGCTACCAGACGCAGGTAGAGGAACGCGGCTCCAAGCTGTCCGTCGGCCAGCGCCAGCTGCTCGCCTTCGGACGGGTGCTGCTCGCCGATCCGCGCATCCTGATCCTCGACGAAGCGACCTCGAGCGTCGATACCGAGACGGAGCAGCACATCCAGGACGCGCTCGATACCCTGATGGAAGGTCGTACCTCTTTCATCATCGCCCACCGCCTCTCCACCATCCGCAGCGCCGACAAAATCCTGGTCATCCGGGACGGCGAGATCGCGGAGAGCGGCATTCACGATGAGCTGCTGCAGCACCGCGGCATCTACGCCAATCTCTACTACACGCAGTTCGCCATGCAGCAGAAGCTGGCGCAGCGAGCGGTCGGCGAACAATAGCCTTGACGAAAAAAAGGATGGTCCCTTGCCGCGCGAGCGGGGAGAACCATCCTTTCTTTGCATTCTCAGACAACGATCGACCAAATGTCAGTTCCTGCGCTTTCCCGGGAAAAGTTTTATTCCCCGCAGAGAAGCGGCTCCTTAATCGTACCGATGCCGGGGTCAGATGCCGCCGACGGCAAGGGTGGATGCCGCCACGATGGGCGAATCCGCCCGGGCGATGTCTTCCGTGTACCGCAGATTCGCCCCAAGCTGGTTGAACAGGCTGATGACATCCTCGTAGCCGCGCTCGATATGCTCGGTTCCGCCGATCAGCGTCTTTCCTTCGGCAACCAGACCGGCCATGATCAAGGAAGTTCCCGCCCGCACGTCCGAGGCGTGGACGATGCTGCCGGTCAGCGGCAGCCCGCCGGTGATAAAGGCGGACCCGCGGCGCACGTCGATGCGCGCTCCCATTTTACGAAGTTGCGGCACATGGCTGAACCGCTCTGGATAGATCTTCTCGGTGACGATGCTGCGGCCTCGAGCCATTAGCAACAGCGCCGTGATCGGCTGCTGCAGGTCGGTGGCGAAAGCCGGGTACATGCCGGTGCGCACGCGCGCCGCATGCAGCTTCACATCGCCGTATGCCGTGATGCTGCTGTCCCGCACTTCGATCTCCAGGCCGATCTCCCGCATCTTGGCGATGGCGCTGCCCAGATGCTCGGGGATGACATCTTCCACGGTGATGGTACCGCGCGTGATGCCGGCGGACATGAGGAAGGCTCCGGCGATCAACCGGTCGGGAATGACCGTGTATTCAACGGCGCTCATGTTCTTCACGCCTTCGATGCGGATCGTATCGGTGCCGGCTCCGAAGATGCGGGCGCCCATCTGATTCAGCAGGTTCGCCGTATCGACGACCTCCGGATCCTTGGCTGCGTTGCGGAGCTCCGTCACTCCTTCCGCGCAGGAAGCGGCGAGCAGGGCGTTGATGGTTGCCCCCATCGTGATGGTATCGAAATAGATCACGGCTCCCCGCAGCTGTTTCGCCTCCACGGTGTAATACCCTTCGCAGAAGGTGAACTTGGCGCCGAGCGCTTCAAGAGCCTTGATATGCTGGTCGATGGGACGGGAGACGAAATTGTCTCCGCCCGGATAGCCGATCGCTACCTTCCCCATCTTGGCTAGCAGAGCTCCGACGAAATAGTAGGAAGCCCGATAAGAGGAAGTCTTTTCCCGATTGAGATCGCTGGAAGTCATCCGGGAAGGATCGATGACCACGTCCCGGTTCGGTTCGCGCACCATCGTGATGCCGATGCCGGTTACAATCTCTTCAATGTAGCGAAAATCAAGAATATTGGGAATTCCCTTCAACCGCACCGGTCCATCAGCCATGCAGGCTGCGGCCAACAGGGCGAGGGAACTGTTCTTGGAACCCGATACCTTCACGCTGCCGCTGAGCGGTCCCGACTGACCCACTTCAATATACTTCATCTCGGCTGCCTCCCCCGATCTCTCTTGCGATATCTCTTATCTGTATTGGCCAAATATTCGGAATTTAACCGCGGACCGTTTTCCCATCCAACGGGGACAAATTGCGTCCCAAGGCAGCCCGGATGAGAACCCGTTCTCCGGCTCTTCACCCAATAGACGATGCATGGACTCCTCATGTTCCATGTGTGCGCGTCTCTGCGGATTTAACAATATACTACAATAACTTACAATATCTTGCAATCTATAGTTACCCTCAACTGGTTCTTCGCGAATCAAACTCGATTTCCTGAATTCACCAGATGCAAGGATTCCGTTCAAAATTAGGGAATGGACTGCCAAAAACTCAGGTTTTAGCTTACCACATTTTTATACCAGGGGGAATGATTAATTGTATAAAGAATTCATATATTTTTCTAATTCATAGAGAAGCCGCGTTTTCGCTCCACCGCCAAGGTCATAAAATCGTCGGCGTAATCGCTTGCCGGGAAAAGCTCGCGCGCTTCCTGAAGCAGAGCATCCTCCGCACCCTGGTAGCGAGCGCTCACATGCGTCATCACCAAACAGCGCACTCCCGCTTGCCGGGCGATCTCCGCCGCTTGGCGGGCGGTGGAGTGGCCGTATTCCGCCGCCATCCCGCTGCGGTCGCGGGTGAAGGTCGCTTCGTGCACCAAGACGTCCGCTCCCTCCGCGAGCCGGACGGATGCCGGATGCGGCCGGGTATCGCCGATGATGGCGACGATGCGGCCCGGCAGGTTCGGACCGACATAACGCGCTCCGTCAATCTGTCTGCCATCCGGCAGCGTCACCGTCTCCCCCCTCTTCAAAGCGGCGAAATGCGGGCCGGCCGGAACGCCGTCCGCCTTCAGCGCTGCCGCATCCAGGGCACCGGGCCGGTCTTTCTCGCGAATCCGGAACCCGAAGCATTCGATCCGGTGGTCCACCCGGGCCGCTTCGACCGTAAACTCTGCGTCTTCAAAAATCAAGCCCTCGCCGATTTCCTGAATCTTTACCGGGTACTTCATCCGCGATTCGCTGAGTCGCAAGGAGGTCTGGATGAAATCCGCAATCCCCTTGGGCCCGAAGACGGTGAACGGCAGCTCGCCGCCATGGTTGGAGCGGGTCGACAGCAGCCCGGGAATGCCGAAGATGTGATCGCCGTGCAGGTGGGTGACGAACAGTTTGGTGATGCGGCTCAGCCGAAGGGGCGTGCGCAGAAGCTGATGCTGGGTTCCCTCGCCGCAGTCGAACATCCAGGAGACGCCGCATTCCTTTTGCAGATTGAGCACTGAGGAGGTGACATTGCGAAACTTGGTCGGGGTTCCGGCCCCGGTGCCGAGAAAGGTGAGTTCCATCGCGCTTGCCGTCCCTCCTTTATCATAATCAGATCGCGGAAAAAAGTGCCCATTGTCAGTCATGGACACCTTTCCCCGTCTTTAAACCTTCTCGACGTTGAAATACTGGGCTTGCGGATGGGCGAAGACCATCGCCGAGACGGATGCCTCCGGCTCCATCATGAAGCCTTCCGTAAGATGCAAGCCGATATCTTCCGGCCTCAACAGTCGGAACAGCAGCTCCTGGTCCTCCAGATTGGGGCAGGCCGGATAGCCGAAGGACACGCGGATTCCTTGATAGCGGGCGCCGTGGCGCTGCTTCATCGTCATCTCCGCCGGGTCGGGGAAGCCCCAGCTGTCGCGTATGATCTGATGGACCCGCTCGGCGAACGCCTCGGCGATCTCCAGCGCGCAAGCCTGCACGGCATGCGACCGCAGGTAGTCGCCGCTGTCCTTGTAACGCTCCGACAGCTCACGGATACCGTGGCCCGCCGTAACCGTCAGGAAGCCGACGTAATCCATCGCGCCGCTGTCCACGGATTTCAGGAAATCGGAGAGGCACAGATAAGGCTCGGCCTGCTGCCGCGGGAACGTGAACCGCTCCAACACCCGCGAGCGATCCTCGGGATCATAGATCACGATATCGTCGCCATCCCCTTTGGCGGGGAAGAACCGGTAAAGGGCGTGAGGCCGGATGAGGCTATTCCGTTCGGCATCCGCCAGAATCCCGTCCACGACCTCCTTCAACTGAACCGCCTTGGCGTCGCCTTCCTTCAGCAGCTTCTCCACCGAGCCGCGCAGGCCGAGATGCCTGCCGAGCAGCATCTCCCAGTTGAGATAGGGAATGAGATACGGCAGCGGGTAATTCCGCAGAATGTGCCGCTCTGTGTCCGGCGCCGCGAAAACCGGCGCGTTCCGGTCGATGGTCGTATTGCGAGCGCGGGCGGGCGCGGGTCCGTCGGCGCTCTTCCGGCCGGACTCCTGAACGAGAGAGGCCTTGGCCTCCTGCAATTCCCGGATGAGCTGCTGCCGCCTATCCGGATCGGTGATCCGATTCGCCAGGTCGAGGCCGTCCATGGCGTCCTTCGCGTACAGCACCGCGCCGTCGTATTCCGGCTGAATGCGCGTCTTCGTGAATTTGCGCGTAAGGGCGGCGCCGCCCACCATGATCGGCACATCGATTCCGGCGCTGCGCAGATCTTGCGCCGTGACCATCATCTGCTGCGCCGACTTGACCAAGAGGCCGGAGAGGCCGATCACATCCGGCTTTTCCCGATGGAACGCTTCGATGATCTGCTCCGGCGGCACCTTGATGCCGAGATTGACGATCTGATAGCCGTTGTTGGCGAGGATGATCTCGACGAGATTTTTGCCGATGTCGTGAACATCTCCCTTGACGGTGGCAAGCAGAATCTTGCCCTTGACGGCGCTGTCCTTTTTCTCCAGATGCGGTTCGAGGTAAGACACGGAGGCCTTCATCACCTCGGCGCTCTGCAGCACCTCCGCCACGATCAGCTCGTTGTTGTTGAACAGGCGCCCGACTTCCTCCATGCCCTTCATCAGCGGGCCGTTGATGATGTCGAGCGGAGCGTATTTGGCGAGCGCTTCGTCCAGGTCGGCGGTCAGGCCGTCCTTCGATCCTTCGACAACATACCCGGCGAGGCGTTCCTCCAAGGTCAGGTTCGACAGCTGAACCTCCTTCAACACCTTCTTCTCGCGGAAGGCGGCCACGAAGCGGGCGAGCGTCTCGTCGCCGGTGCGGAAAATCAGGTCCTCGGCCAGCTTCCGCTCCTCCTCGGGGATGGAGGCGTATCGCTGCAGCCTCTCGGTATTGACGATGGCATAGTCCAGGCCCGCCTTGGTGCAGTGATAGAGGAAGACAGCGTTCAGCACCTCGCGCCCCGCTTCCGGCAACCCGAAGGAGACATTGCTGAGGCCGAGAATCGATTGGCAGCCGGGCAGCGCCTCCTTGATCAACCGGATGCCCTCGATAGTCTCGCCGGCGGAGCCAATATACTGCTGGTCTCCCGTCCCGACGGGGAATACCAGGGGGTCGAAGATGAGATTCTCATCCTGCAAGCCGTACTTGTGAACGAGCAGCTCGCGCGAACGCAAAGCTACCTCCAGCTTATCCTTGGCGGTGATCGCCTGCCCCCGCTCGTCGATCGTGCCGACGACGACAGCGGCTCCGAACCGGTGGATGAGCGGCACCACCCGGGCGAACTTCTCTTCCCCTTCCTCCAGGTTAATGGAGTTAATGATCGATTTGCCCTGGGTGTACGTCAGCGCGAGCTCCAGCACCTTCGGGTCCGTGGTGTCGATCATGAGCGGCACCTTGACCTTCTTCACGACGAGCCGCAGAAATCGCTCCATGTCCGCCGCTTCGTCCCGGTCCGGGTCCTGCAGACAGACGTCGATCACATGCGCTCCCTTCTTGACCTGGGCGCGGGCGATCTCCGAAGCTTCCTCATACTTGCCCGCCGCGATCATCCGCTTGAATTTGCGCGAGCCGAGCACGTTCGTCCGCTCGCCCACCATGTAGGGCCGGCCTTCCGGCTCGATGTAGACGGTATCGATGCCGGATACGGCCGGGCCATGCTTTCCGTCCGCTCGGCGCGGCGGATAGGCCTTCAGCGTCTCGGCGAGCGCCCGGATGTGATCCGGCGTCGTCCCGCAGCAGCCCCCGGCCACGTTCAGCCAGCCCTGCTCCGCGAAGCCGGCCAGCTTCTTGGCGAGTGAGTCGGGAGATTCGTGGTAATGGCCGTCCTCATCAGGGAGACCGGCATTCGGATAGCAGCTGATCGCCGCATGAGAGATTTGCGAGAGCGTGCGGATATGGTCGCGCATGAATTCCGGGCCGGTGGCGCAGTTCAGGCCGATGGAGATCGGCTCCAGATGCTCGAGCGAAATATAGAACGATTCGATCGACTGCCCGGCCAGGGTCGTCCCCATCGGCTCGATGGTGCCTGAGATCATGATCGGCACCCGGCGGCCCGCCGCTTCCATCGCCCGGCGGACGGCGATGCTGGCCGCCTTGACATTGAGCGTATCCTGCGAAGTTTCGATGAGCAGGGCATCGACTCCGCTCTCGACCAGCGCCCGGGACTGCTCATAATAGCTCGCTTCCAGCTGCTCGAAGGTGACCCCGCCGGTGACCGATAACGTCTTGGTGGTCGGTCCGAGAGCTCCCGCCACGTAGCGAGGCCATTCCGGGGTGCTGAAGCGTTCTGCTGCTTCCACCGCCAGCCTGGCAGCGGCCCGGTTGAGCTCATCGGCGCGGGATTCCAGGCCGTATTCCGCCAGCACCACGCTGGTGGCGCCGAAGGTATTCGTCTCGAGAAAATCCGCACCGGCTTCCAGATAAGCCTCGTGTATGCGCGCGATGACATCCGGGCGGGTCAGCACGAGTATCTCGTTGCAGCCCTCCAGCTCTTCTCCGCCGAAGTCGGCGGCAGTGAGCGGTTCCCGCTGAATCATGGTGCCCATGGCTCCGTCGAGTATCATGATTTTCTTGGTCAGCTGTTCCTGCAAAGATGGTTTGGCCACGTTTCGACTCCCTTTCCGCCTGTTCCGACTAGCATGCGCCGGTTCTATTCACCAAAGTGTAACATGATCAACCGGGGAACAAAAGAGGGTTTCCGGATTATTCCGACCCTTTCAGAGGGAATTATTCCGCCGGGCCGCCGACGCCAGTGTCCCTACCAACTCGGGCAGCCAATCGTCCAGCTGGAGGAAGGCGAAGCCCGCTTGCGCCGCCTTCGCGTTGCTCGCCGTCCAGGATTCCTCCACGCCGAACGGGGACTCGGCTTCCTCCTCCGCTTCCGCCGCCAGCCTCGCTTTGCAGCCGGTCGCTTCTTCGATGAGGCCGATGAGTCGGGCCAAGGCGATCGTTCCGCTCGAACAGGCGTTGTAGGGGCCGGTCAGCGCCGCATCCGCCTGCCACAAGAGAAAATGCGCCGCTTCGTCCGAGCGGGTGAATACCATCTCCGCCTGCGGATTTGGCATGCCGATCAGCTTGCCCGCCGCCACCCGCTCCACATGGAAATGCAGGCGCCGGGTATAATCATCAACCCCGAGCACGATGGGAAACCGGACCGCGCTGACCGGGAACGGCGCCTGCTGAAAGAAGATGGCCTCCGCCAGCCGCTTGCCCTCCCCGTAAGGAAAGTCATGCCGGGTTCCTGCCTTCACCGGATAGGAATACGGATCGAAGACCGCTTCGGTCAAGCCGGCACCGAGATCGTAGACGCTCATGCTGGAGGTGAACACGTATTTCCCTGCCCGGTCCTTCAGCACCCGGCATGCGTCCATGGCAGAGCTCGGAGAGTAGCAGATGTTGTCGTAGACGACGTCCCATTCCCCTCCGCCAAGCCCAGCGGCCAGCGATTTCGGGTCCTCCCGGTCGAGGATGAGCCGGGTCACCCGGTCCCCGAAGGAATCCGCCGTTTGCCCGCGCGTGGCGATCGTCGTATCGACCCCTTCCGCCAGCAGGGCTTCCACCAGCCTTTTGCCAAAAAATCGCGTTCCGCCGAATACCAATGCCTTTTTCATCCGTTCTGCCTCCCGGGCAATCGAAGTTTTCTTTTGCAAAAAAGCGAATCCCCTTCGCTCTTGCCCCGAGAGAGATTCGCCTCTATGGAACTGCGCCAAACTAACGTATCTCAATTTCTCGCTGCGGTTCTCAGAATATCCAGCAGCTCGCGGAGCCGCTTGATCTCCCAGGTAGGCTCAGCTTCACCGGTTCGCGCGACGCCATGAGCGTTGATCCAGACATTCGGCATCCCGATCGACCCGGAGCCGAGGATGTCCGTGGTCAGCTTGTCGCCCACCATGATGCCTTCCTCCGGAGCGATGCCGAGGAGCTCTACAGCCCGGCGGAAGATGGCGGGAGAAGGCTTGCCCTCGCCAAATTCCCCGGAGATGAGGATGTGGTCGAAATAGGCAGCCAGCTCGGGAAAGCCGGCGATCTTCTCCTTCTGCAGATCCGGGGCTCCGTTGGTCAGTAGCAGCAGCCGGAACCGGCCTCTCAGCGTGTCCAGCACTTCGAAGGTCTCCTCGTAGGCGATCGGACGGGCTCGCCGCTCCGCCGGAAAACGGGACGCGAGCGCAGCCGCAAGCTTCGCATCCTCCGCCTCCGCCGCCTTCAACCCGCGGGCCCACGCTTCCGCGCGATAGCCCGGCGCGAGCGCCTGCAGCTTGCGGAAGCTCTCGTGTTCGCCGCCGCTGAACTCCGCCCACAGCGCCTCAAACGGATTGATGCCGATCATTTTGGTGAAGGGAAAGGTCTCGTAGGATTCATACAGCGTCCTCGCCTCCCGCCGAACCTCCGCCTCCAGCCTCTCCGGATCGAGACCGGGAACCTGCTCCGCGGCATAGCGGCAGGTGGCTGCAAACGCCTCCTTAACGCTCCGCTCGTCCCAGAGCAAGGTATCGTCCAGATCAAACAATACGGCCCTCGTCCCCATGCTTCTCCCCCCCTGCTTTATTTCTTCATTTCATCGGCAACCGGAATATGGTTCGCTTCGGCAAACTGCCGCAGCCGCTCGGACACCGCTTCGATCGGGAACCAATGTGTGACGCGGGTATAGACCCAGCGCTTCTTCTTGGCCTTCAAGCGGATGGCCACCGCGCCCTTCACCAGCTGAATCTCGTCGATGTCTGCAGCCGACGCGGTCTGAAAGCTCGCGAACCGCCGCGAAGTGATCGAGCTCTTGCCGATGGCAAGGGTCGGTCGATTCATGAACAGCAGCAGCACCGCGAGCAGAATGTACACAACAAAGGTGATCAGATTCTCCCGGGTCAAAGCGTTCTGCTGAATGAACATGACGATGTTCAGGATCGTGATCAGCACGAGGAAGAACGGGAGCATCCAGTTGATGCCTTTGTAGGTGTCCTTCGCTTCAGAGGCGGCCTTGGCCGTCATCGGACTGAGGCCCGCTTTCTTCCGCCTGGCGTTTATCGTTTTCCGGTTCTTCTCGACCATGCGCTCCCATTTACGGGACATTGTTCTCTTCATCCTCTACATATTTAATGGAGTCCAATTGATATTTTAAGGACTTCTTGAACGCATCAATATAGATTCGGCGAAGAGCGTTGCGCTCTTCCATCTCTTCGTCCGTCAACCCGACCGATTTGGCCTTGCGGGCCAATTCGTTGATGCGGGCCACCGTATCGTCCATGCTCATGCAAGCACCTCCCTGATGCGAGTTTCTCTATTACTTTGCCATTGCCATAAACCCTTGTCAAGCGGGGAAACCCGACCGTCCCCCGGCGATCATCCTCCTCCAAACCGGCGGACGCAAAAAGACGGGCTCCCCCTTCCAATTCAACAGAAGGGATTCCCGCCGGGATGTTGTGTCGCTTGCGAAATTGGCTCGCTCAGAGCCGGCAAAGGCTCATTTGTCGTCAGGCAGCAGCAACAGCTGGCCAATCTGCAGCTGGTTGGAGGACAGGTTGTTGAGCTGCTTCAATTCCTTAATATAGGATCTTATCGAATGCCCGTCGGAATGCTCCCGGGCAATGCTCCACAGGCTATCTCCGGGGGCCACGTCGATGATGCGCTGCCCGGCGCCGGCTGGAACAGCAATTGGGCTGGTACCGGAATCGGAGCGTCCGGTAGGGAGCCCGTTGTCCGGAGATTCCGCCTTAGCATAGGCCGTTACCAGAAAACCGCCGAACAGGGAGATGGCGATCAGCAGGCCGAGAACAAACGTTCGCGACGAAAAGGAGACGGCATGGCGGTCTCCGCCGGTGTCGACCCGGCGGTCTCCGACGGTTTCGGCATGACGCTCTCTGCCGGTTTCGACCCGGCGGCCGCTGATTGCGGTCGCCCGGGACCCAGAGTTCCTGGCAGCGGCCTTGGGGTGATCGTTCCCTCTGCCGTGATTGCGAATGTCGGCCGGTTCACAGTAATAGTAAGCGCTCATCTCTTCCCTAACCCCCAAACGTTTGTTCTGTTCTTACTATAAGGCGAACACATGTTCATGTCAAGTGAAAGACGAACTTATGTTTGTACGAACTTTTATTCTATGGTATACTTTGCTTATAAATCCCTGATGGAGTGATCAACGTGACGAAATTATCGGGCCGTCAGCAGGCCATTCTCGAATTTATCGCAAGCGAAGTACGCGCCAAGGGGTATCCGCCCTCCGTCCGCGAGATCGGGGAAGCCGTAGGCCTCGCCTCCAGCTCGACCGTGCACGGCCATCTGGACCGCCTGGAGAAGAAGGGAATGATCCGCCGCGACCCGACGAAGCCCCGCGCCATTGAGCTGCTCGGGACGAATGAAGACTCCGTCTCGCAATTTTCCTTCTCCGTCGCCCGCGTTCCCTTGATCGGGAAAGTGACGGCAGGGGTTCCGATCACGGCAACCGAGAACATTGAAGAGTACTTTCCGCTGCCCGAGCATTACGTCGGCGACCATACCGTCTTCATGCTGACGGTTCAAGGAGACAGCATGATCGACGCCGGCATCCGCGACGGCGATTATGTCATCGTCCGCCAGCAGAGCACGGCCAACAACGGCGACATCGTGGTCGCCATGAACGAGGATGACGAAGCGACGGTCAAGACCTTCTACAAGGAGAAGGATTACATCCGTCTGCAGCCGCAGAATCCGACCATGCAGCCGATTCTGCTGAAGAACGTCTCCATCCTGGGCAAGGTCGTCGGGGTTTTCCGCGACATTCATTGATCCGGACGCTGACAACGCGCCAGCAGACATACAGAAGCCTCTCCAGCATCCGGGTGCTTGGAGAGGCTTTTGCCATACCATATAGAAAGCGATGAACTTCGACTCATCCGTGGCCATTCGGTAGAGATAGCAGGAATTTTTACCGTTATTTGGTACGGTAGCCTGTTGAGCACAAAATAGCGGGAATTTTTACCGCTATTCTTGCAATTCCCGGCAAATTTATATCGCCATGGTAAATTTGCGGTAATTTTTACCCTTGTTCGGCCGCAGCAGCTTGTTGGCCTCAGAATAACGGGCATTTTTACCCCTCTCTCTGGTTTCGGCTTCAGACGCATGATACAGGACCGCGGGAGGAGTCTTCGTGCGACCCTTGCCGATCCGATCTACTTGGTGGTCATGAATGAATCGGGATTCCGGCGCTAATTCACGGCCCGCTTAATCAGGGCATGGAGATTGTCCATCATCTCCGTTGCCTGGCATTCGTTCATTCCATAGGATTTTGCCAGCTGCTCCGGGACGTCTGCCGCTTGCTTCTTCAACTCATGGCCCGCCTCCGTCAAAGACACGAACACTTGCCGTTCGTCCTTGTCGCTGCGCGTCCGTTTGATGTAGCCTTGCGATTCCAGCTTCTTCAGCAGCGGGGTCAAAGTGCCCGAATCCAGGTAAAGCCTTTCGCCGAGCTTACTCACCGGTATGTTGTCCTTTTCCCACAGGGCCAGCAGAGTGATATAGCCGGTATAGGTCAAACCAAGCGGAGTCAGGATCGGCCTGTATTTCTTGATGATCTCCTTGGAGCATACATAAAAGGCGAAGCAAAGCTGGTTATCCAGCTTCAGCCTTTCGCCGGTCTGGTCCTGCAGCGGTTCGGTCATATCCGGAGCCTCCTTGACTCAACTGGTTGTCGTCTGATTAAATCGTAAACAATTAAATAGCGGAAGTCAAGGAGAGTCGCGTACCTCGCGCACGACAAAAGCCCATGCTCGCCCTCAACGGAGAGGACGCCATGAGCTTATCTTCTCGGCGCTCGGCCGTTATCTTCTCGGCGCTCGGCCGACATGCTGCCGTTTCATTACGCTTCCCTGATGCGCTTTGAGGCCTGATGCGCTTTGGGACAGGAATAGCCACGTTGCCGAGTATCACAACTGCGTTAAAGAATCTTCCGAAGCTCATGCAGCTTATCGAAGATCAGTTTAGAGACAGCCGACACCCGTTCGCGATCGGCAAACCCAAGCCAGGCGAGCTCCTCGATCTCCGCCGCCGGTGCAAGGACTCCCTCGCATTCGGCCTGGTAGCAGCTCATCCGCACCGAGATTCCCGGATCTTTGCCGTGCGCGGGGGCTTCGAACGTCCCGAAGAACGCAATGCTCTCCGGAAGAATTCGCACCGATACTTCCTCGGCGATTTCCCGGCACAGGGTCTCCCGGTCCGATTCGCCCCCCTCCCGTTTGCCGCCCGGAAGATAGAAGGCATCCTTTCCCTTGGATCTGGCACAGAGAACCTTGCCGTCTTTGCAGGTGAGCCAGGCTACTTTGTCGATAAAATCGCTCACGGGCTTACCTCCGCGCATTTTTCAAGGAATTCCATGATTTTCTTGTTGTTGTTCCCACCGGGTTTGGCTGCCGCGATCATGTCGCCGTGTTGCATGGGCATGGACTTGGCGAATTCGGTTCGTGTAAAGTCGAATCCGTACGCATGCTCAATTCCGGTCTGTTTGTTAACCGCATTCACAATGGCGTTCTTCTTCATTGCGGCGGCATAGATTTTGGCGAACGCCGGATCCCGCAGGTCCGCCATCGAATCCTGCCCGCTCATCCAGTCCAGGGAATCCTTGTCCAGGACAAGCACATCGGGGTATTCCACGGAGAGCTCAGCCATCGCTTTCTGCAGGTTGGCCGCTCCCATGCCGCTTGTGTCCTTCCCTGGCGGGGGCAAGTAGAGGATCCGCACCTTCACCCGCTTCCAATCGGGAAATGCCTTGAGAATGGCCTGCTGGACCAACTCGCTCTCTTGATCCTGATCGTTCGCCTGGAAGGTTCCGAGGAACATGATGTTCAGATCGACAGGCGGCAGGGAGGCTTCGTAGCGACGCTGCTCAATGATATGCCCGACATAGCTGCCAATTCCGATCAGCACGGCCAAAGCGGCGATGACCACGATGATTTTGGTCCGGTTGATCCGCAGGAAATCCTCGGAACGGCCGACGGTGCCGGACAGCTTACCGAATTTGCCCAGGCGCTCTTCCTCCGCCAGCTCGACTATCCGCTTGGCCCGGTAATCGAGTATGACCCGATACGCATCAATGTCTTGTTCTATTTCGCTCAGGACATCGCCGCTGCCGCTCGTTCGCGCCGTTTTTTCCCGCTTTAGCAGCAAATCGAATCTGTGATCAAGCTCTTCCTGGGGCGTCGTTTCCCCAAGTCCAAGCCGTTCATATGCCTCATTGATGTCCACGGTTACTCTTTCGCCTCTCTCCGGTCGTAATCGGTATCGGTAGTTATCATACTCTTACGGATCAAACGATGTAAAGGATTCATTTCCCCGCGCATCTGAAAAACCATCACTCCGACGATGATGATCGCTCCAAGTGCGCCGCTGATGCGGTAAAGCGGCTTCACCCGGCAGATTCCTTTGACGCTTCCGTCCCGTACGAAGAGCAGGATGCACAGGGAGGCGATGAATCCGGTGAGCTGCGTCAGCGACGCCCCTTGCATGGATCCGATATCGCGGCCGATGGCCGTATTGGCGACTCCCTGCAGGGTGATGAACGCTCCCCCGAGCAGGGCGTAGATCATTCCTTTCATTCTTCTCTCCTCCGTTTAGTCTAACTACACTGTAAGGGCAGATTCGGAGAAGCGGATAGGACATATGTCCCTTTGAAGGGTAAAATAGCTTCAGGTCCCTTCTCATGATACCATGAAAGGAATTTCTCCACTCGCGCGCACAACTGATGACGAAAGGACGGACGAGCCGAATGCAAATGACATTCCAAACCTATGGAAAATGGGACGAAGCGCGCTGGAGAGAGCTTGGCCCGATCTATCGGGACAGCTTTCCCCATGGCGCCAAACCGGAAGGAATCTTACGCGGAATGGTGGAACGCGGAATAGCCTCGCTTCACGGAGCCTACCTGGAGAGCCGGCCCGTCGGCATGGCAGTCACAGGTTTCAGCCGCGGCGAAACGGATCATGGCCCTTTTGCGAGACTGCTTATCGATTATCTGGCGGTGGAACGGCAAGCCCGGGGGCAGCGAATAGGCAGGCGATTCTTCGAGTATTTGCGGGATTGGGCGGTCTCCCAGGCCCAAGTGGATTCCGTTCTCATTGAAGCCGAGGCCGAGGATACTTCTGAGAGCCGGGCGCGTATGCGCTTCTGGGAAAGCCTCGGCTTTCACGCGACCGCTTACGTGCACCGGTACCGCTGGGTGCCGGAGCCTTACCGAGCGCTGGTGCTGCCGCTTTCATCCGGAGCTCCGGTCCCGGAGGACGGGGAAGCCTTGTTCCGCGAGATCACTCGTTTCCACGGACTCAGCTTCCGGAAAGGCTAGTGCGGCGTTGCCCGTTCCGCCTTGAAAGCATGCTTAAATCAGGGCTCAACACGCTAATCGTAGCTTGATTCGTCTGGGGGATCATCGTAAAGGGGATTCAACTTCGTTATTGAAAATTTTAACGTTATCGGATAACGCTATTCTTGCGAGAAGGGTGATTTGTGCGGAAATAGTGCTTTCCCATATCGTTATTTCGTGATATCGCCCTCTTTTTCGCCTGTGAGACCGGATTTAGTGATAGGTCGTAACGTTATTTTTCTTATAGAGACTGGTTCGCTGGAAATAGTGCTATCTCATAACGTTTTTTTGAAGCATTTCAGGCAAACACGTTGGTTTCCTTACGCGGTTCATGGTCAAGCATCGATGTTTGTTTTGAGCCCATTTTACGTCCGCTTTTTATACACCCTCATGGCAAAGATATAAGCCGCGAGCATAATCCCGGCGCACCAAGCAAGAGCCACCCATATATCATGGCCCACCGGTTGATCGGACAGCAGCGCACGGATAGTTTCCACTATCGAGGTCACCGGCTGGTTCTCGGCAAAGGCGCGAACGCCCGACGGCATTGATTCGGTCGGCACAAACGCCGAGCTGATAAACGGCAGGAAGATAATCGGATAGGAAAAGGCGCTTACGCCGTCCGCCGATTTTGCGGACAGTCCGGCAATCGCCGCGATCCAGGTCAGGGCCAGCGTAAACAGCGCGAGTATACCGGCCACGGCAAGCCATGACAATACTCCTGCCGACGAGCGAAAGCCCATAATCAGCGCCACGAGAATGATGATGACAACCGAAATCGCGTTGGATACCAGCGAGGTCAGCACATGTCCCCACAGCGCGGCCGAACGCGCAATCGGCATGGAGTGGAACCGTTCGAATATGCCCCGTTGCACATCCATAAACAGCCGGTAAGCCGTATAGGATGTGCCGCTTGCGATGGCAATCAGCAGTATACCTGGCAACAGATAATTCACATAATGATCCGTACCGGTTTGAATTGCGCCGCCGAACACATAGACGAACAGCAGCATAAATGCAATCGGCATGATGGTGACCGTGATGATCGTATCCATGCTGCGAAGAATATGTCGCATGGAACGTCCAAGCATAACGCCTATATCGCTGGAAAAGTGTTGTCTTGTTGCTTCCATTTTACTTTTCCTCCTTTTTTCCGACGATTGCAAGGAATATTTCCTCCAATGTCGGTTGCTTTTCCACATACTCCACCTTTGCGGGCGGGAACAGCTTTTTCAGCTCCGCGAGCGTGCCGCCCGCGATAATCCTGCCCTCATGCAGAATGGCAATTTGATCGGCAAGCTGTTCAGCTTCCTCCAGATACTGCGTGGTCAGGAATACCGTCGTGCCGCCTTCGGCAAGCTCTTTGACAATCTTCCAAACCTCAATGCGCGCCTCGGGGTCAAGCCCGGTGGTCGGCTCGTCGAGAAAAATAAGCTGCGGTTTTCCGATCAGGCTCATGGCAATGTCGAGTCTGCGGCGCATACCACCCGAATAAGTAGCCACCCTGCGGTCGGCGGCATCGGTCAGGCCGAAGCGGTTCAGTAAATCATCCGCGACCTGCCGCGGATTTGTGAGGTGTCGCAGCTTGGCGATCATAATGAGATTTTCCCGCCCGGTCAAAATCTCGTCCACGGCGGCAAATTGCCCGGTCAGGCTGATCGACTGCCGCACGCTGTCGGGCATTGCCGCAACGTCGAAGCCGTTTACAGTTGCGGTTCCGCCGTCCGGTTTCAGCAACGTGGCGAGGATTTTGACAATCGTTGTCTTACCCGCGCCGTTGGAGCCGAGCAGAGCGAAAATACTGCCCTTTTCTACCTCAATATCCACGCCTTTCAGAACATGAAGTTGCTTGTAGGACTTTTGCAGCCCTTTCACTTGAATTGCCTTGTCTTGCATATTCTTCACTCCTTATACAATAGTAACCTTTGATAAATCGGCCTCCAAACCTTTGAGTGCGGCGTAGGTCAGCTTATCCATCACCGCTCCGTCAAAGCAGATGGTTTTGATGGCACGGTAATATTTCTTGGTCAGGGACCACGGCGGTGTAAAGGACACATTTTTCAGCGTCGCGCCCCGAAACGTCACTTCCTTTAGCGCCGCCGCGCCAAATTTGACGCCGATAAAGGTCTGCCCATCCAGGCACAGCCCCGTCAGGTCGGAAGTTTTAAAGTCCACGCCGGCAAAAATACAGTTCTCAAAGATTGTTTTTCTCAGGTCGCTCACGGTCAGGTTGACGTCGGTCAGCTTTGCATCGATGAATTTGGCCCCGGCCAGGTCGGACATGCTGAAATTGGTGCGCACAAGGATGGAACGATGGAAGCTCGCACCCGTCAGATCGAGAGCGTAAAAGCTGCAGTCTGTCAGATTTGCGCTGTCAAAATTGGCTTCGCGCACATCGCTGGCTTTAAACGAGCTGCCGGTCAAGTCTGCGCCGGTAAAATTGGAGCCGCGTAACGCACTCGCATTAAATTTTCCTTTGTGCGCGATAACGCCCGCGAAGTCGCTCTTCGGCAAGTTGCTCGCGCTAAAGTTTGTCAGCACCTGCCGCTCCAGCGAGCGGGAGAGATTGGCGACCTCCTGTACCGTTTGCTCAATGTCGCCGATGCTGTCAATGGTCATCTCAAAAGCGGTTTCATCGTCCTTACCCTCGGCTTTAAGTTCACGGAACCGCTCCTGCAAATCGGAGAGCAGGTCAGTCTTTAATTCGGAGACGCTTTTTACCCCATCGTAAGGTGCGAAAACACCGTTCAAATAGCTGGTCAATTTCTCATTCATACCATCCCATCTCCTTACAATAAGTTATCAAGTACACGCTTTGCGTACTCCCAATTGCTTTTGTTGCTGGCGTAAGCAGCCTTACCTTTTTCGGTAATCCGAAAATACTTGCGCCGTCCGCCCTGAGATTCATCGCCCCAATACCATTCGATATCACCGTCTGCCTCAAGCCGCCGGACGCTGGAGTACATCGTGGCTTCCTTTAATTCATAGTCGCCGCCCGAGCGCTCGGCAATCAGCTTGACAATCTCGTAACCGTAGCGGTCGGCTTCAAATAACAGCCGTAAAATCATCGTATCGGTATGTCCGCGAAGCAGATCGGATGTAATTTTGTTCTCGCTCATTAAATCACCTCCGTATTTCTATTATGTGGCACACTACTATGACTGTCAATGTAATATTATAATTATAATACATTGCGCCTATTTTCTCACGCGGTCTTGTCAGGGGGATGTTATTTATCGAGGAATTTCAGGGCCGAAAAGCACGCACCGGTACGATTGTTTAAGGAATTGTCATACAATCTGCCATATGCAAACTGTTCCCCGACCGATGTGAGCCGTATAATGAGGGAAAATTGGAGGTGAAGACTATGCAAGCCGATGCAGCTCTCGATTTGGGGCGGATGCCGAAGCATCTCCTTGCCATGCTGCCCTGTCCGCTTAAGGTACCGTTGGAGGAAGCATTTCTGCTGGGGCGGGAGAAGCTTCTGTCTTCCTGCGCGGATTGGAATCCGGAGGATATCCGCTTTGAAGGCAATGCCAATCAAAGTGAATTCTATAACAAGGTAGAGAGCTTCCGTTCGGCAGGAGAGCTTCCGGATCTCATTGTCACGCCCGGAATCAGCAGCTTTTTCCACAAGGACTTCCGCACCCGCTTTCTCGATACCGCCGTCTTCGCCCAAGCAGCCGACGCAGCGGTGCAAGAGCCGCGGGAGAGCTTCCGCCTGGCCGGGCTCCTCGATCCGACAGGAAGAACGACGCTCCTATGCGTGAACCCTCTGGTGATCGTGGCGGACACCGGCAAGCTGGGAGAGCGGGAACTCCCTTCCCGCTGGAGCGATCTACTAACCCCCCGCTACCGGGGACAGATCACCATGCGCGGCCACCAGGGGAGCTTCTGCGAGACTGTCCTCCTCACGCTTCAGCGCTGGTTTGGGGAGGAGGGCCTAACCCGGCTTGGCGCGAATGTGGCCGCCGGCATGCACCCCGGCCAGATGGCGAAGCTGGCGGGAACTGACAACCCCGGCGCGACCGCCCTCTATGTCTTGCCGTATTTCTATGCCCGCATGATCCGGCGAACGGAGCGAATCCGCGTCATTTGGCCTGAAGAAGGCGCCATCGCCAGCCCGGTGCTCCTGCTTATGAAGCAGGATTCCTCCGCCCTCTCCCGGAAAATTGCCGGCTTCTTCCTCTCCCGGGAGACCGCGGAGCTCTGCGAGCAGGCGATGTTCCCGTCCCCCTATTCGTCCGGCGCTTCTTCTGTCCTCGCCAGCGAAGAGAGGCCCCTTCTCTGGATGGGCTGGGATACCGTATGGAACCGCGAGATCGGCCGCTTGACCGAGCAGGCGAACGCCAGCTTCCTGCAAGGGCATCGGGACGGCTCGCCATGAAGCTGGTGACCGTCGCCGGCCCCCCGTCCACCGGCAAAACCTCGCTCCTGCTTCATGTCGTCCGCGTCCTGCAGGAGCGCGGGTACAAAGCGGGTGTCGTCAAGCTCGACTGCGTCGCCTCCACCGACGACAGACGGTACGAGGCAAAGGGAATTCCGGTTCTGCTCGGACTTGCCGGGAATTTGTGCCCCGATCATTTTTTTGTCACCAATATCGAGGATTGCCTGCAGTGGGGGCGCTCGCTGGAGCTCGACCTGCTGATCAGCGAGAGCGCCGGGCTGTGCAACCGCTGCTCGCCCTTCATCCGCGGCTCCGTCGGCATCTGCGTCATCGACAACCTCTCGGGGATGAACACGCCGGCGAAGATGGGGCCGCTGCTCAAGCAGGCGGACGCCGTTGCCATCACCAAGGGGGATATCGTCTCCCAGGCCGAACGGGAAGTATTCGCTTACCGTGTCCGTCAGGTAAACTCCCGAGCCGAGGTGATGCAGGTCAACGGGCTCACCGGACAGGGAACGGAGCGGCTCGCCCGGCTGTTCGAGCAAGGCGACGAGGTCGAGAGCCTGCACGGCCGCCGCCTGCGTTTCTCCATGCCGGCCGCCGTCTGCTCCTACTGCCTGGGCGAGACGAGAATCGGCGGCGATTACCAGATGGGCAA
>Ga0255334_1000248_pt1 | contig 52161 bp, 31 predicted proteins | sample EtOH5_35cm_T3_12_FD_202080 | JGI IMG/M metagenome (GOLD analysis project Ga0255334, IMG submission 202080) | Sandy soil microbial communities from University of British Columbia, Vancouver, Canada - EtOH5_35cm_T3_129 | ecosystem: Engineered > Artificial ecosystem > Sand microcosm > Unclassified ...
GATTTCCCAATCAGTAAGACCCCTGGGAGACGACCAGGTTGATAGGTCCGGAGTGGAAGTGCGGCAACGCATGCAGCTGACGGATACTAATCGGTCGAGGGCTTATCCTAAGGCCACACAGGTAACATGATGTATCACCGCGTTTGACTTCGCATCCGGTTTTCAGGGAATAAGCATTCCCTCAAGAACTTGTTTCCTTTTGGGACTAAACCTGATATACTGTCTAAGTGTCACTAATCGAGTCCATTCCCTGATAGCTCAGTTGGTAGAGCACTCGACTGTTAATCGAGTTGTCACAGGTTCGAGTCCTGTTCGGGGAGCCATGTGGAGAGGTGTCCGAGTTGGTCGAAGGAGCACGATTGGAAATCGTGTAGGCGTCACAAGCGTCTCGAGGGTTCGAATCCCTCTCTCTCCGCCACTTACTCCCTTAGTGCAACTGATGATACGGCCCGTTGGTCAAGGGGTTAAGACACCTCCCTTTCACGGAGGTAACAGGGGTTCGAATCCCCTACGGGTCACCAATATGGAGGCTTAGCTCAGCTGGGAGAGCATCTGCCTTACAAGCAGAGGGTCGGGGGTTCGATCCCCTCAGCCTCCACCATATTGACTATCGCGGGGTGGAGCAGTCCGGTAGCTCGTCGGGCTCATAACCCGAAGGCCGCAGGTTCAAATCCTGCCCCCGCAACCAACTTCTTTCGTTATCAATCGTGGAGCCGTGGTGTAGAGGCCTAACATGCCTGCCTGTCACGCAGGAGAACGCGGGTTCGAATCCCGTCGGCTCCGCCATTTATAACCAGAGCAGATAAGAAATTCGATGATTGGAATCCCATATGGCTCGGTAGCTCAGTCGGTAGAGCAGAGGACTGAAAATCCTCGTGTCGGCGGTTCGATTCCGTCCCGAGCCACCACTTGCGGATTCAAGCCGCTGTAGCTCAAGTGGTAGAGCAACTGACTTGTAATCAGTAGGTTGGGGGTTCAAGTCCTCTCGGCGGCACCAGCTTTTCCTGATCGTGGAGGCTTAGCGAAGTGGCCAAACGCAGCAGACTGTAAATCTGTTCTCTGACGAGTTCGGTGGTTCGAATCCATCAGCCTCCACCATTTCAAACCCTTTCCTTTACCCGTAGGGGCATAGTTTAAAGGTAGAACAAAGGTCTCCAAAACCTTTGGTGTGGGTTCGATTCCTGCTGCCCCTGCCAATCTTCAAGCTTGCTCTCTATGGCGGTCGTGGCGAAATGGTTAACGCATCGGATTGTGGATCCGACATTCGTGGGTTCAATTCCCATCGACCGCCCCATTTACACGATGCTGGGGATTAGCCAAGCGGTAAGGCAACGGTCTCTGACTCCGTCACCCTAGGTTCGAATCCTAGATCCCCAGCCATAATTTCATAACATGCGGACGTGGCTCAGTGGTAGAGCATCGCCTTGCCAAGGCGAGGGTCGAGGGTTCGAATCCCTTCGTCCGCTCCATTTTATTTTGGCGCCATAGCCAAGTGGTAAGGCAAAGCTCTGCAAAAGCTCTACCCCCAGTTCGAATCTGGGTGGCGCCTCCATTGTTTTACTTCATGTGTCTGCCCTGTGCCGGGGTGGCGGAATCGGCAGACGCACAGGACTTAAAATCCTGGGATGGGTGACCATCGTACGGGTTCAAGTCCCGTCCCCGGCACCATTCCTTCCATTGTATGTGCCCATAGCTCAGCTGGATAGAGCGTTTGACTACGAATCAAAAGGTCGGGAGTTCGAATCTCTCTGGGCACGCCATAATTTATCTCTTCAATCGACTTTCAATATGCCGGTGTGGCGGAATGGCAGACGCGCGCGACTCAAAATCGTGAGGGAAACCGTGGAGGTTCGAGTCCTCTCACCGGCACTGATAAAACAGGTTTATAAAATTGCTTTCGAGCAGTTTTATGGGCCTGTTTTTATTTTGCAGGCAAGAATTCATGCTTGCATCGATTGTACCCTTTTCTGCTGAAGATATCATAGGCAATTGGAAGGGTAAATCTCCCCCTACGTAGAATTACTAGCCGGACGCTTAATTCAAAAATTCGTATAGCATAGGAGCTAGAGATGGAAGAAAACCTGTCAGTGAAATCCAGTAAGGTTCATCAGTCAATTGATAAAAAAAGACGACTTATTCCGGATATTATAAAATTGCCAGGTTTATATCTCTCTTTCTTATTAGGAATACTTATCTCAAGAATTGGAGACTCTCTATATACGCTAGCCATTCCTTGGATCTCTTATGAACTCACTCAATCTGCATTAGTGATGAGCTCCATCTATGCAATCAGCGTGCTGCCAATCGTATTATTCGGTCCGATCATAGGGGTTCTGGTAGATCATTTGCCTCGAAAGAAGCTTATGGTGGCTACAGACTTGGCACGAGCTTCATTAGTCGCTATGATTCCGGTTTTACATCTGCTCGGCATTTTGCAAGTCTGGCACCTATTTGTGGTTTCTTTTTGCTTGGCGATACTCAACTTGCTTTTCGATGTATCTTTTGTTGCTGCAGTCCCGCATATGATAAATGGAAAAGAATATCTGACTCATGCGAACGCTGCAGAGAAACTAGTAAATCAACTGAGCGACTTGATTGGACCTATCTTGGCAGGTCTTGCCATTGCAGCCTTTGGCGGGTACAATGCTCTATGGATTGATGCTATTACCTTTGGAGCTACCTTTCTCACCATAATAAAAATTCAATCTCTAGGGACGACAGTTGCTGCTACGACAGTGAAGAAAGTGATTCACGGTATGAAGGAAGGGTTAAGGTGGTTAGTAACCAATAAACTAAATTTCAGTTTATCCCTCCAAGCAATGGTCGGAAATTTCGGGTATAGTGCGGCTTTTGGTGTGCTTATGTATTACCAGCTTGATTCTTTGCATCTGAATTCGGAGCAAAGTAGTTTTAACTATGCACTTTTAGGTGCTGGCGGTCTCATGGGCACACTTGTAGTGGTACCGTTAGAGAAACGTTTCCGCCGAGGCGTATTGATCCCAATTCTGTTATCTGTTGGTACCGTAGGATTTACGTTACTTGTATGGAACCGCTATTGGCTAATGCCCGGTATTGCCTTTGGGATTGTAGCACTTTGCAACATTGGATGGAATACGTTGGTCCAATCTTTGCGCCAAGAAACCGTCCCCGAAGAAATGCTGGGTCGTGTTCTTGGATTTTCACGTATGTTTACCAGACTTGCAATGCCTTTAGGCGCGATGGCAGGTGCTTTTATATCAACTCATTACGGACCCGCGGCGGTTTTTGCACTTGCTGCTTCTGTAAAATTGGTGGAAGTTATCATTGCTTTATGTTCTCCAATACGCAAAATGTAGTAAATTTCAACAGCTGCACGCTGTCCTGACTTTTCCATCTGGCGAACGAGTAACTTAACATAATTCCAAATGGGACAAAGGAGAATCAGACGATGAAGTCTTCATCCTTCCATTTGTTTGGCCGGCGGTTGACCATCCTGCCAAAAATTATCTTGTCGTTCTTGGTGGTGTTGATCCCGATTGAGGCATTAAGCCTCATGATGAACCAATCGGGTCTGAACAAGGTGCAACGCGAAATATCGCGGTCCAACGCGTCCAATGTGCATTTTTATTTAAGTTCACTGGAAACGGAAATCAACAGAATTCTGCGACTGGAGCGCGAATATATCAGCAGCGACGACGATTTCCGCAAAGCGGGCGTGATTCCCGAATCAATGGACGACTACGAGCGAGGGACAACCATTCTGCGCATAGAGAACAAACTCTCGATTCTGAAAGGCTCCAGCCCGTATATCAAAGACATCCGCATCTATTTTCCCCGTTTGGGCAAGACCATTCTGACTGCCAGCTTCAATACGACGATTCCCGAAGAGGAGATCAAGGCAATTACCAGCCGAGCGAAGAAGGGATATCCGATAACTTATGTAAATGGCAGGCTCATTCTTGGCATGGTGTATCCAGCCAACAGCAGCGATATGATGTTTATGATGGAAGTGGAGTTGTCACAACCGCTGCTCCTGGCGTCAATGGCTCAGATGGCGGGCAATAACACGGCATCCGGAACGCTCCTCTTGAATGAAAACGAATCGTGGCAAGTCGGAGATCGGGATGGACATCGTATCACAGCTCTGCTTCGCCCGATTCTGGCTGATAATCCTGCTGATGGAACGAAGAGCGGGATGGCTGCGCTGCGCCTGGATAACAAACCCTATCTGGCTTTCTATGAACGGTCTGAGTCCCTTGGCCTTACTTTGGTGCACTATGTGATGGAAAGCGAAGCAATGGGGGTATTACATCAATACCAACTGTGGTATGGACTGCTGGCAGTTGCCTCGCTTCTGTTCGTCTTTGTATTTTCTTATGGGATTTTTCTGCTTATTCACAAACCGATGCGGCGGCTCGTGAATTCGTTGTCACAGGTCGCTGAGGGAAATTTGGAGCTCCGGTTGCAACATCGTTACAACGACGAATTTCAGGACGTATTCCGTCAGTTCAATACGATGGTCAGCCGCATTCACACGTTGATCAATGAGGTCGCCGAGCAGCAAACGCGATCCCAGCGCTCGGAGCTGAAGCAATTGCAATCGCAAATCAATCCCCACTTCCTATATAACAGCCTATTCATTCTGCTCACGCTAATCCGCCAAGAAGACCTGTCGAGCGCAGAGAAGCTAGTGATGCACATGGGTAATTACTTCCGTTATTTGACCCGGAGCGGGGAGGATGAGGTATCGTTGGAAAATGAGGTGCTGCATACCAGAGCCTACGCAGGTATTCAGTCCGTACGCTTTCCTGACATCCATATGGAATGGGGGCCGATCCCTGAGGCGGCGCGAATGATTCGCGTGCCAAGACTGATTCTTCAACCTCTCATTGAAAACGCATACATTCATGGACTGGAAAAGGTTGACGGACCGGGGATGTTGAGCATTGAGATGCAATTGATTGGCCATGAATTATCCATCCAGGTTGAAGACAACAGCGGTCAATTAAGCGAGGAAAATGTGAACGAACTGCAGGAGCTGTTGGCGAATTCAGACCATATAGGTGAAACCACTGGACTGGTCAACGTCCACCGAAGACTTCAGCTCAAGTTCGGTCCGACGTACGGACTTAAACTGGCGCTGGGTGATTTAGGCGGTCTTAGGGTAACATTTCGTATCCCTCTGACCACAGGAGTTTTGGAAATTGGAGCGAATAGCATCAATGGGGACCAGGGATGCTGATCGGAAAGAAGGTGAGCGTTTGGCGAGGCTGCTTATCGTAGACAACGAAAAGATCATTGTAGACGGTTTGGTGGGATATTTTCTGGATTTGAAATTGGAGGGGTTGGCGGAGTTGGAGGTGTTCGGCGCGCATTCCGGCGCCGAGGCGTTGGCGATCCTGGAAGAAACCAAGATTGACCTAGTCTTATCGGATATTCGGATGCCAGGCATGAGCGGGCTTGAGCTGCAGCGGGAAGTCGTTCGACGCTGGCCGCGCTGCAAGGTGATTTTCCTTTCCGGGTACGATGAATTTCCGTATATCCAGCAAGCAATGCGCATCGGGGCGGACAATTACATTCTAAAGACTGAGGGATACGAGGCTATTGCCGAAGCAGTCCGGAAGAGCCTCATAAAACAGCAAGAATCGGCTCAATTTCAGTCTCTGCTGGACATCTCCCGTGAACAATTTCAAGCAGCTCTGCCGCTGATGGGCAAAGACCTGATGACCCGGCTGCTCCTGGACGATCCGGCGGCGCTGACTCAGCGACAGAGGCAGTTCGAGAAGCTGCAGATTATGCTGGATGGTGACGAGCCGGTTCTGCTAATGATCGGCCGAATTGATCATTGGAGGGGGATCTGCTCCCCCTCCGACAGGGCGCTCATCGCGTATTCCATACAAAATATTGCTGAGGAGTACTTGCGGCCGTTTCTCGTTCACTATTCCTTTGTCTGCGAGACATCGCGCATCATTTGGTTCTTGCAACCCCGATCGGACCACGAAAACGATGATGCCGAGAGGCTTCAGCGCCGCGCGCTGCTCTTTGTTCAGCATTCGGTCGAGGACATTCAGGCGACCTGTCGCAGTATGCTGCATATCTCTTTGTCGTTTGCAATCGGCCGGGCGTTTAAAGAGTGGCCCGCAATACCGGAATCCTTCGAAGCGCTGAAGCTGCTGTTGAACCGGGGGCTCGGCATGAAAGAGGAGGCAATTTTGCTCGAACCATCTGAGCCTTTCGGTTCCGCATTCGCAGACAAAGACCAGGAAGGTAACGGGTTTCCGGTCTCGTACCACATTCACAAGCTGCAAAACCACCTGGAGAACGGCGAGCGCAATGAGTTCTATTCTGTGCTCGGCCGAGTGTTTGCGATTCCACAGGAAGGGGAGATCGGGGCCTCCATCCGGCTGGAGATCGCGTTGTCGCTGGGCGGAATCTTTCTCTCCGCCGTTAACCGGTGGGGAATCGGCCAAGAGGTAGCGAGGAAGATGGACTTGGATGTGTTTTCTCGCATTGGCGTTGACCGTGACTGGAAAGCGGATAAAGATGCGTTTCTTCGGCTGGCTGATATTCTGTTTGCCAATCGCTCTCAGCAGGGAGTCGATCAGGGAACTGAGTTGACGGAAAAGATTCAAAACTATATTAAAAGCCATTTATCGGATGATTTGACCATGACCCGACTGGGCACGGTGTTCAACCACAACCCCTATTATCTGTCGCGGCTGTACAAGCAGATTGTCGGAATAAGCCTGCTTGACTACATCACAGAGATGAGAATGGAGAGAGCGAAGCAACTGCTCGTGGAGAGCGACCTGCGCATTCAAGATATTTCCAAAGCAGTGGGCTTCATTTCGGAGGGCTATTTTTACCGCTTTTTCAAAAAAACCATTGGGATGACGCCAAGCGAATTCCGCGAAAGGCCAAAACTGTAAATAAGACAGACCATCTTCAATTTGAACAGTAGATAGGTAAAAAATTCACATGCTATTGTAAGTCTGAACACCACCACTAATGGAAAGGGTGATCAGATTGAAACGAAGTTGGATGATGAAGAAGAAAGGAATTGCTGTGTTGCCAGCGGCCTTAGCGATCCTCCTGCTTGGAGCTTCGACGGTTATGGCGGGCGATACATGGCCGTTTACCGGCGACAGCGCGCATGGAGTCAACCAACCTAGCGTGCACGGCTACACCAGCAGTCAGATCATGAAATGGAGCCCGGAAACCGATCCCGATAGTGAATTGCTTCGTTCCCATGTTCCACTGCAAACTCGTATTGCGCCGTTTACGGCAACTCAGGCGAATCCGTCGTTGAATCCCGATGTGCAAATGGGAACGATTGCAGGTGATTATGGAAACGCATTCATCGAAAACGCTCCCTATACGAACAAGTTTGCTCAATACCATTTTAATTTCTGGCAATACCTTGACTATTACTCTTACTGGCATGGCACAGCCACAGCTTACACGCCTCCTTTCTATTATGACAGCTTAGCCCAGTCGGACTGGCAACAAAAATGGTTTGAGTTCGGCATGTTAAACATTCCCAATCCAACCTATACGGATGCTGCACACAAGAACGGCGTATTATCGCTAGGTTGTATCTTCTTCTCCAACAATGATCGTGGACAGCAGACCTATAAACAGATGTTGGTGAAAGATGCAAACGGCAAATTCCCGGTAGCAGGCAAACTGATTGAAATGGCTCGGTACTACGGCTTTGACGGTTTTTTCATCAATCAGGAGGAGCTGAACCCGGATATCGCGGCAGCCGATATTCCTGACTACATCGCCTTTTTGAAGGCTCTTCAGGATGGCGGGTTATATGTGCAGTGGGACGACTCCGTTAACTCCAGCACGGGAGCGAATACGTTTGCTCGAACCTTTTACAATAATAACATCTCTTTCCTTTATCAAGGAGGCAAACAGGTCTCAAACTCCTTCTTCTTCGACTACGGCATGACCGGAACGCAAATTACGAATGCAATTAATTGCCTGAACACCTTTAACAGCAGCAACGGGACAAGTTATAACATTCTGAAGAACGGTTTTGCCGGTATTGAGGCAGGGGCAAATCGCTGGAATACCACGAATAGCTCCCAACTGGCTGCTAAATTGAGCGGCGGCGTTCCCCGCGTCAGCCTGTCAACACTAGGCGCGGACTTCGTACATGCAGGCCTGGATGAAGACATGGGGCAGTCCTATCCGGTTAACCATCGGGCCGAGAACAACTACCAATGGATGACGACACTGCGGGAGCAGCTCTGGTGGTCGGGTCCGAATGTGAATCCGAAGAACACGAAGACATCGTCCACGAATACAGTAGCCGATGTCTATGCCGACAACCGCAACTGGCCTGGAATCGCTTCGGTTATCGCCGAACGCTCCGTCATTGGCGGCAGCCAGTTCTACACCAACTTCAATACGGGCCATGGAGTTGGCTATTATGTGAACGGGGCGGTTTCAAATGCATCGGAATGGTCTAACATGAGCCTGCAGGATACTCCTGTCACATGGCAATGGTGGCAGGATACGACTGGGAACCGGTTAGCTGTTGATTTCGATTATGGTCCGAACTATGATCTTTCCGGAACAACCCGGTTCAATTACCAGCAGCTTGGCGGATACAATGGAGGCAGCTCTCTCGTGGTGAAAGGCAATTTAAACGCGGAAGATTTCCTCCGGCTTTACAAAACCAATCTCTCGGTTAACGCTAATTCCAAGCTGTCCATTGCGTATAACAAGCCATCGGCAAAAGACGCTTCCACCCTGTCAGTCGGTTTGGTGTTGGCTGCGAACCCGTCAAACGTCGTCAAGCTCACTATTCCGGGAAGTGGAGCCAAGACGAGCGGATGGGTGAACGCAGAGCTGAACCTGGGCGCTTACGCCGGACAAAAAATCGCTGCGTTTGGCCTTATCTATACACCGGGCAAATCGGCCATCGCCAACTACCAAATGAACGTTGGACAAATTCGCATCTATGATGGCGCTTCCGTACAGCCGACGGCTCCAACCGGGCTCGCCATCGACTCGGTATACCCGAATACGGGCGAGATGGTGCTAAAATGGAATATGGATGCAAACTATGCACAAGTCAAACAGTACAACGTGTATGTCAATAATGTCTTCGCAGGCGGCAAATATGACAGCATCTTCTACATCAAGAAGCTGCCGGCTTCTTCGGGAACCATCAAAGTCGTACCGGTCGGCGCGGACGGGATAGAGGGCGCTGCTGCCACTCTACCTTTCGATCTGGCTACGGGCGCCTCCGGTCTATCTGTTAACTCCCAGGTTAATGGAAACTTGACCGTATCTTGGACTAATCCGGCGGTCGGTTCCGGTACTTCCTTGGTCACAATCAAGTCCTTGAACCAAATCTCGACGCCGTCTCCCGTTTCGGCCCAAACCGTTGCCGCCCAAGGCGCGACATCGGCGGAGTTTACCGGCATGCCGGTAAACGGGGATGATTATATCGTCAACGTGACGACAGGAAGCGGACAGCCGGTATCGATCAGTGGAAATTTCATTGATACCGTTTGCGAGCCCTATGCGGAGAGCTGGTCATGGGATGGCAATACGCTGAACTTGCCGATGCCCACCACGAGAGACTGGAGATACCTTTATGTCTATGAGAATGGGACGGCTCGCTCCTTTGATACCACCTATGGCACCGGCAGCAAGCCAATGATTATCCGGGGGCGTTCAACCAAGGCCAGCCTCAGCTTCACTTCCACGGCTGCGAGCGTTTATGTAGTCATGGAGGATTATAGCGGCAACAAATCTGCTCCCTTGTATCTGAGACCTTAGTCTGCACAATGCGCCCCTGCTTCGCCTGCTTCCTCCGTGCCGTATGCGGGAGGGAAGCGGGCTTTTTTTTCAAAAAAATCTCGACTGCTTATTCTTCAAATATGTCAGTTCATATATAAATCGTACACTAGAGCAGCCAAAAAACGATATGGTACAGTGAAATAGGAAGAAATCATTGGAATTCATAATCAGCAGGGGGGACGAAAATGAAACGAAACACAAAGCGTTTGGCCAAAGGCAGTATGGTTGCGATGCTTTCGATGGTCATGCTGCTCACGGGATGCTCCGGCAAAGGATCAAATGAAAGCGCTTCTCCTCAAGCTACCGGATCCGTCGCAGCGACGGCTGACACGGGGCAAAACGGCAAGTACAATCCGCCGATTGAGATCACTGGGGCGCAGCTTGCCGAATCCAACTGGGTATATGATGCCGGAGATGACATCAATAACAACGTGTGGACGCGATATTTTTCGGATAAGCTCGGTATTTCCATCAAGCTGGATTGGAACGCAGCAAAGGCTGAAGATTATACAAACAAGCTGAACGTTATCATTGGCTCTGGCGACAAGCTGCCGGATATGTTTCAAGTAAATTCCACCCAACTCCAGCAGCTGGTGGAAGATGGTCAGCTGGCTGATTTGACCGAAGCGTTCAGCAAGAACGCCGCGCCGTTTACCCAGAAGCTGATGAATCAAGATGGGGGAATTGGGCTTAGCTCTGCTACCTTTGACGGCAAGCTGATGGCTCTTCCCAATCTGGCGGGAACCATCACCAACAATGATGTGCTGTGGATCCGGTCGGATTGGATGAGCAAACTTGGACTTTCTGAACCGAAAACCATTGCTGATGTGATGGCGATCGCAGATGCGTTCGTGAATAAGGATCCCGATGGCAATAATCAGAAGGACACACAGGGACTTGGACTTGCACAGGGGCCGACGTCGAAGGGCGGCGATGTAGCTGACCTTGGAGGGTGGTTCGCCGGTTTTCAAGCTTATCCAGGCATGTGGGTAAAAGACAGTGCAGGCAAAATTGTTTATGGCGGTGTTCAGCCTCAGGTCAAGGATGCGCTCCTCAAGCTGCAGGAGCTTTATAAAAAAGGTCTGATTGACAAGGAATGGATTGTTAAGGACGGCGGCAAGCTGGGCGAGGATATCATCAACAACCGGCTCGGCATGTGGTACGGCGGAAACTGGAACTCGCTGTGGCCGGTAGATGTGAGCAAGAATGCCGATCTCGTCAACCTAAAACCGTACTCCATTGTATCGGTCGACGGAAAAGCACCTGTGGTGCAGGCGGTCGATCCAACGGTCAACGCCTACACCGTCGTCCGTAAAGGTTATGAACACCCTGAGGCGATCGTCAAGCTGATGAACGAATTCCAGGAAAAGATGTGGGGAGCAACCTCGGACAATGCCAAGTTTGGGGCCAACATGAACGTATCGCCGGTAATCAGCTACTTTAAATATCCGTTGGTGCAATCGTGGCCGATGACAAAGGACATTCCCGACAATCTCGATGCCGTGAACGCCGCTCTTTCCGCTGGTGATTCCTCCAAGCTGAATTCCGAGCAGTTGGAAGCGTTCCGCACCATTCAAGCTTTTAAAGCCGGGGATATTACAAAGGGCTACGGCACCATGCGCCAGTTCGATGCCTTTGCCATTATCAAAAAGGACAACATGGAAAATCAGCTGAAATCCGAATTCTACGGAGCCCCGACCGCAACCATGGTGACGAAGAAAGCCTCGCTAGACAAGCTGGAACAAGAAGTCTACACCAAAATCATCATGAACAAGGCTGCCGGTTCGGATTTTGACAAGTTCGTTTCCGACTGGAATGCGCTCGGCGGCGAGCAGATTACAAAGGAAGTTAACGATTGGAAAGCCATGCACACGAAATGAAGGGATTGAATCAATCGCATACAGATGGAGTGGGGAGAATAGACCATGCGCTATATCAGAAGTTTTAAGGAGCATGCCCTCTTGCATGCGATGCTGCTGCCCGGCCTGATCCTCGTGCTGCTGTACAGTTATTATCCGATGTTCGGCTTGTTGATCGCCTTCGAGAAGTTCTCCGGCTACAAAGGAGTGCTGCATTCGACCTGGGTCGGCTTGGATAACTTCGAGTACGTTTTCAAAATGCCGGAATTCCTGCCGGTATTGAGAAACACGGTGTTGATCGCCGTGATGAAGATAGCCGGCAACCTGGTCGTGCCTATCGTGATCGCGTTGTTGTTGAACGAGATGGGGCGGGTTTTTGTCAAGCGAGGCATCCAAACGTTGATCTATCTGCCGCATTTTCTGTCCTGGGTCATCCTGGCCGGAATATTGAAGGATATTCTGTCACCGTCTTCGGGACTGGTCAATCACGCGCTTTCCTTTTTCGGCGCGCAGCCGATCTTCTTCCTGGGCGACAATCGCTGGTTTCGCATCGTTCTTGTCCTTACCGATATCTGGAAGGAGTTCGGCTTTAACACCATTGTCTATTTGGCAGCGCTGACTGCCATCAATCCCTCTTTGTATGAGGCGGCCTTGATGGATGGCGCTTCCCGTTGGAAGCAGACTCTGCATGTCACCCTCCCGGGGATTTTACCCATAATCGTGCTGCTCGGCACTCTCAGTCTCGGGAATGTGTTGAACGCGGGCTTTGATCAGATTTTTAACCTGTATACCCCGGCCACCTATTCCACCGGCGACGTGCTAGATACGCTTATTTACCGGATTGGGATCGTCAATGCTCAATACAGCGTCTCGACGGCCATCGGGTTATTCAAATCGGTTATCTCGTTGTTCTTCATCTCCCTCTCCTACTTTCTGGCGTATCGGTTGGCCAATTACCGCATTTTCTAGCAAAAGGAGTTTTGCATGATGCACTCCCCTTCGATGTCCCGGCGGCTATTTGTGGTGTTCAACTATACCTTCATGACAGTTTTGGCTATTATCTGCCTTCTGCCTATGCTGAACGTGCTGGCGGTATCGTTCAGCTCTGCCGGCGCTGTTAGTGCGGGGATGGTGACCTTTTGGCCGGTGGACTTCAATCTTCACTCCTATTCGGTCGTGATGAAGTACGGCACGTTCTTGCATTCTCTGGTCATTTCTGTGGAACGCCTCGTGTTGGGTACGGTCATCAGCTTGACTATTTGCGTTCTCACGGCATACCCGTTGTCCAAGGAAACCGAGCAGTTTCCCTGGCGGACGATCTATTCCTGGATCTTCGTCATCACCATCTTGTTCAACGGGGGGTTGATCCCTTGGTATCTGTCCGTCAAGCAGACGGGGTTGCTCGATACGATCTGGGCCCTCATTATACCGGGCGCGGTCAACGTGTTCAACATCATCCTGGTACTCAACTTTTTTCGCGGGCTGCCGAAGGAGCTTGAGGAATCTGCCTTGATAGACGGAGCCAATCATGTCATCATCCTGTTTCGCATCTTCCTGCCGATTTCACTGCCCTCGCTTGCGACGATTACCCTCCTGACGATGGTCTATCACTGGAATTCGTGGTTTGACGGCTTGCTGTTTATCAAAAGCCCGGACCATTATCCGCTTGCCACCTACCTGCAGGCGGTTACCATTGATGCCAATTCGCTCAAGAACATGAAGATGCAGGACCTGGACACGCTGAAATTCGTTTCCGATCGAACGGGGCGCGCGGCCCAGATCTTTCTGACGGCGCTGCCTATTCTGCTGGTCTATCCGTTCCTGCAAAAATATTTTGTCAAAGGTCTCGTGCTGGGAAGCGTCAAGGGCTGAGACATGCGGGAGGCGAACAGGTTGGCTGAGAACAGGATGACGAATCCCGATCCGCCGGCTGCCCCGGAAGAGCGGGCAGCCCGGCTATTGGCCTGTATGACTATGGAAGAGAAAGTCGGCCAGCTGATTCAGCCGTTCGGCTGGCAGGTATATTCGTTCCGAAACGGCATACTGGAACTGACGGAGGAATTCAAAGAGGCAGTGCGTACCGGTGCGCCCGGTTCCCTGTACGGAATGCTGCGGGCGGACCCCTGGACAGGCGTTACGCTGGCCGACGGGCTCTCCCCGCGTGAAGGTGCGGAGGCTGTCAATGCGATTCAGCGCTACGTACTGGAGCATTCCCGGCTGGCCATCCCGCTTTTGCTTGGCGAAGAATGCTCTCATGGACATATGGCGATCGGAGCAACGGTTTTTCCGGTGCCGCTTGCGGTTGGGAGCACCTGGAATCCAGCTCTCTATCGGGACATGTGCCGCGCCGTAGCGCGAGAAACCCGGTTGCAGGGAGGCAGCGTCACGTATTCGCCGGTGCTCGACCTTGCCCGTGACCCGAGATGGGGCAGAACGGAGGAATGCTTCGGCGAAGATCCTTGCTTAGTCGGGGAATTCGCGGTCGCCGCGGTAGAGGGCATGCAGGGAACGGCTTTGGACGGCGAGACATCAGTCGCGGTAACGCTGAAGCATTTTGCCGGTTACGGCAGCTCCGAGGGCGGACGGAACGCCGGGCCGGTCTCCATGGGAAGGCGGGAGCTGCTGGAAAAGGATCTCGCTCCCTTCGCGAAGGCAGTGAAAGCTGGAGCGGCCTCTGTCATGCCCGCTTATCACGAGATCGACGGTGTGCCGTGCACCTCGAACCGTGAATTGCTTGATGATCTGCTCAGAGGGCAATGGAACTTCGACGGCATGGTCGTCTCCGACTGCGGAGCGGTGGAAATGCTGGCTGCGGGACATCAGACGGCGGCAGACGACCGCGCAGCCGTGCTACAGGCGCTTGCCGCCGGAGTGGATATGGAGATGTCCGGTGAATTGTTCCGCAAGCATCTGCTTGCGCTTGGCCGGGAGGATGGACTTGCGGCGGCCCTTATCGATCGGGCGGCACATCGGGTTTTGACACTCAAATACAGACTCGGCTTATTTGAGCATCCATATGCTGATCCCGATCTGGCCGAGTGTTGGGTCGGGTGTGAAGAGCATGCGGTTCTGGCGCGGCAGGTGGCCGCTGAAGGGGTGGTCTTGCTGAGAAACGACGACCTGCTGCCGCTGAAACGAGAAAGCGCAACCGTGGCGGTCATCGGCCCGAATGCCGACGCCCCCTACAATCAATTGGGCGATTACACCGCTCCGCAGCCGCCGGGCCGCGTCGCGACAGTGCTGAACGGAATACGCGCGAAGCTTGCAGAATGCGGTGGACGCGTGTTGTATGCTCCCGGTTGCCGGATTCGCGGGGAAGAGCGCGACGGCTTCGGTCCGGCGCTGGAAGCGGCTGCGCAGGCTGACTATACTGTACTGGTTCTGGGCGGCTCCAGCGCGCGTGACTTCGGAGAGGGCTCGATCGATTTGAAGACGGGCGCGTCGCTAGTCACCGAGCGGACGAAGAGCGAGATGGACTGCGGCGAGGGCATTGACCGGCTGTCACTCGGCCTGTCAGGCGTGCAGCGCGAGCTGGCTGAAGCCGTGATCGCGCTGAGGAAGCCGGTTGTGTTGGTCTACATCAACGGACGTCCGATTGCCGAGCCGGAGCTGGAAGCTCAGGCAAGCGCCGTTCTCGAAGCCTGGTATCCGGGTCAGGAGGGCGGACATGCCATCGCCGATCTGCTGTATGGGGATGCCAATCCTTCGGGACGCCTGACCGTATCCATTCCGCGCGAAGTCGGCCAGCTGCCGGTCTTTTACAACGGCAAACGCTCTCGGGGCAAACGCTATCTGGAGGGAGATTCCCTTCCGAGCTACCCGTTTGGCTTCGGCTTAAGCTATACCGAGTTCCGCTATGCCAATCTTCTTCTTTCCCGGGCGAACCTGTTGCCAGGTGAAACGGCAACGGCCTCCATTGAGCTGACGAACATCGGGACGCGAGCAGGCGCTGAGGTGGTCCAGCTCTACGTGACTGATGTGGCCAGCACAGTGTCGCGTCCCGCTCTCGAATTGAAGGGCTTTTGCAAGCAGGTGCTGCAACCGGGCGAAACTGCTACAGTCCGCTTCGTCATTGGACCGGAGCAGCTAAGCTGCATTGGACCGGATTACCGGCCGGTCGTCGAGCCGGGCCGCTTCCTGATCCGCATCGGCCGCCATTCGGCTGACACCCTGAAAGCGGAGCTCACGGTTGTTGCAAGCAGCTTCGGTGATCAAGCGACCACTATCAGATAAAGAAGGGGATCAGGGCATGGAGAGAATCGAGCGGTTAATCCGCGAGCTGTCAGAGCGTCGATGGCGGGATTCCCGGGAGTTGACAGATTGGACCGTTCAGTCTGGAATCTATCGGTCGCCGGGCGTATACACCGATTTGGAGGATCGAGCGGGAGGTCCGAGTCTTCTTCATTTTACGGGCGTTGCGGGAACAACTTATTTTTTGCGTACAGAAGTGAACATACCCGGCAGTTGGGGCGAGGAAGGAGGCCTGCTGTTCGACTCCGGCGGAGAGGGACTGCTGCGGGTAAACGGTCAATCCCGGCAAGGACTTGACCGCAATCACACTTATGCCTTCTTGCCCGGTTCGGCAGGCCGCCGCTTGGCTCTGGAGATTGAGCTGTTCGATCCGATTCCCGAGCCTGAGGACCCATTGAACCGGCAGGCGGTCATTCGTCCGCCCATCCAGGGAATCGTCGCTCGGCTGGTGCTGCCCGACAGAGCGGTGCAGAGCTTGCTGCATACGGTCATCGTCCTGTCGGCGGCCTTGCGCCGGCTTCCGGACGGCGGGCTGCCCCGTTTTCGGCTGCAAGCGGCGCTGTACCGGACGATGGACGAATTTCGCGAGTTGCCCGAGAGCTCGCCCCCAGATGATAAGGTCGTATGCCGCCTGGAGCGGCGTCTCCGCGAGGAGGTCGCTTCCTTGGGAGGGAACGCTCCCGGTTTTATTCATATGGTCGGTCAATCGCATCTGGACATCGCCTGGTTGTGGCCGGCCCGCGAAACCATACGGAAAGTGAGCCGCACGTTCTCCACCGTCGATGCGTTGATGGAGGAGTACCCTGGTTTTCGCTATGCTCAGAGCCAGCCTCAGCTGTTCGCTTATCTGAAGGAGCATGATCCGACTCTCTATGATAGGGTTAAGCGAAGAATCGTGGAAGGTCGCTGGGAATTGGTCGGCGGCATGTGGGTAGAGCCGGATTTGAATCTCCCGAGTGGTGAATCGCTGATGCGCCAGATGCTTTACGGACAAACCTTCTATCGACGTGAATTCGGAATCGTGTCTCCTATCGAATGGCTGCCGGATACCTTCGGCTACTGCGCGTCCTTGCCGCAAATTTTGAAGCATGGCGGCATCCGTTATTTCATGACGACCAAGCTGAACTGGAACGATACTAATCCCTTCCCGCATGATCTGTTTCATTGGGTGGGCATTGACGGCACAGCGATGATTGCCTATCTGAATCACGGCCTGAATGAAAATACGCTGCCGGGAGATGTGGCCGAGCATTGGGCATCCTATCGCCAAAAAACGGTTTGCGGCGAGCAAATGCTGTTGTACGGCCATGGAGACGGCGGCGGCGGCGTCACTCGCGAGATGCTGGAATCCATTGAGCGCGCCGATCTGATGATCGGTCAGCCATTTTCGGACTTTGGCACGGCAGAGGTTTTTTTCAGCGGAGTGGAAAAAGCAGCGGCGAAACTGCCCCGCTGGCACGGGGATTTGTATCTGGAGCTGCATCGCGGCACCTATACGACGCATGCGTACAACAAGCTGAGCAATCGCCGGGCGGAGGCGCTGTACCGGGAAGCCGAAATCTGGCAGGCGCTGGCTGTCGCTCGGTGCGGGCTCGCGCCAGAGCCGGAAGCCGGCGCTGCGCTTGAGCAGCTCCGAAAAGGCTGGCGGTTGATCTTGCTCAACCAGTTCCATGACATCATCCCCGGATCGGCTATCGCTGAAGTTTACGCCGCCTCCCGAGCAGAATACGAGGAGATTTTCCGGATCGGAGCGGGCGTGCGCGACCGCGAGCTGGCGCGGCTGGCCTCCACGCTGAGTGCAGCCGATCCGCAGGCGGACAGCCAAGCCTTTGCGGTCTTCAATAGTCTCGGCTGGAAGCGGGATGCGGTCATTGCGCTGAAGGGCGAGCAGCTTCCGGTCGGGTTGTTCCGCCAGACAGAGGAAGCTTCGGCTCCCGATGGCCCTTTGTCTGCCGTGCAAGCCTTCGTCTTGACATTGGATGACGGGCAATCCCTGGCCGTTCAAGCGGAGATCGGGCGGGAAGGAGAACCATTTCGTCTTCTGGTATGCGTCCCGAACATCCCTGCCTTCGGCAGCCGAAGCTTTCGGTTGGCAGTAAGGCCCGGTACTGGACATCCCGCGACTTTTGCAGCTTCGACCGCGCCCCTTTCCGATGTCTGGGAGACGGCCTTTTACAGGGTCCGGTTCAACGGGCGCGGAGAAATCGTCAGCCTCTTTGACAAGTCCGCCGACCGCGAGATCGTGATGCCAGGCGGCAGGGCCAATCGCTTCTTCTTCTACCATGATCGGCCGACGCTATGGGATGCTTGGGATTTGGATAGCCGCTATGAGGAGCAGCCGGCCGGCGAGGCCGAGCTGATCGACCGGCAGGTGCTGTCGAAAGGGCCCGTGCAGGACCGGCTTCGCTTCCGCTGGCGCATCGGACAATCGGACATCATCCAGGATATGATTTTTTATCACCATGATCGGCGCATCGATTTCTCCACGCGCGTCGTCTGGCGAGAGGCTCATAAATTGCTGAAGGTCGGGTTTGCGATCCGGGTGGTAACGAATAAAGCCACTTATGAGATTCCTTTCGGAGCGTTGGAGAGACCGACTCACCGCAACACAAGCTGGGAGGAAGCCCGGTACGAGGTCTGCGGCCATCGCTTCGTCGATGTCTCCGAGCGCGGGTACGGCGTCAGCCTGCTCAACGACGGCAAGTATGGCTACGACGTGCAGGGAAGCGTGATCCGGCTGTCGCTTCTGCGCGCCCCCACATGGCCGGATGGCTGCGCCGATCAGGGCGAGCATGAATTCGTCTATTCCCTCTACCCCCACGAAGGAGGATGGGCCGAAGCCCACACTCTGCGTAAGGCGGCGGAGCTGAACCAGCCGGTACCCGTTCTGCCCGTGCAGGGGAACGGGACTCAACCGTCCGCTGCCCTTAGCCCACCCGGTGCTTCGACAGGACTCTACCGGGATGAGCCCCATTCATGGATCGGCTTTAGCGGCGAGCACGTCGTACTCGAAACCGTCAAGGCCGCGGAGGATGGCAGCGGGACCGTTCTGCGCTTCTACGAATCGTCGGGAGGATCGGAGACGATTGAGCTCGAATGGCCCTATCCGTTCGCCAAAGCGGTTTTGTCCAATGCTCTGGAGGATGATCTGGAGCCGCTCCCGACGAATGAGGGGCGCCTTCAGCTGGCCTTTGCCCCCTTTGAAATTAAAACCGTCAAATTCATTCCGTGAGGAGGATTTACGAATTTGAAACAATTTCATCTGCCCGCTATTGATCTGCCGGAGCTGCCTCTTCCCGCCTCGATTTCAGCGGCGCTCGAACAAGTCGGAAAACAGCTGGCAGCTCGCCCAAAACTAGCGGAACTGTTCCGGAATTGCTTTCCTAATACCTTGCAGACGACGGTCAAGCTGTTGAAGGATGGCACAACCTTTGTCTTCACCGGTGATATTCCGGCTTGTTGGCTGCGCGATTCAGTGGAGCAAGTAATGCCTTATGTTCCGTATGCGAAGAACGACTGCGAGTTGCGGCGGCTGATTAGCGGGCTCATCAAACGGCAAGTCGAATATATCCGGATTGATCCGTATGCCAATGCGTTCAACGAGACGGCCAATGATTGGCACTGGGAGGCGGCGGACCATCCCGCCGCGTCGCCATGGGTATGGGAGCGCAAATTCGAGCTGGATTCGCTGTGTTTTTTCGTTCGGCTGTCGTATTCCTATTGGCGGGAGACAGGACGAACCGATCCGTTTGATGCCTCCTTCAAGGAGACGCTCTGCACGATTGCGGATTTGTTCAAGCGAGAGCAGCGCCATGCCGAGCGATCGACCTATCGTTTTACCCGGAACAATGGCATTCCTCAAGATTCTCTGCGCAATGGCGGGCAAGGCATGCCGGTCAACGATACGGGAATGATCTGGTCCGGGTTCCGCCCGAGCGACGATGCCTGTGATTACCACTTTAACATCCCCGCCAATATGTTTGCCGTCGTCGCCCTGCGACAGATGCAGGCCTTTGCCGCAGAGCTGTACCGCGATGCGGGTCTGTCGGCTGAGCTGAAGGAGTTGGAGATCGAGGTGGACCGGGGCATCCGGCTCTACGGAATTTACCGCCATCGCGAATTCGGCCCGATCTACGCTTACGAGACAGATGGCTTCGGCAATTATTCGCTGATGGACGACGCCGGCACGCCGGGACTGCTGTCCATACCATACATCGGCTATGCGCCTGCGAGTGATCCTCTCTGCCGCAATACCCGAGCCTTCGCACTCAGCCGCCACAACCCGTTTTATTATGAAGGGACAGCGGCCTGCGGCATCGGCAGCCCGCATACGCCGGCTCCTTACATCTGGCCAATGGCGCTGTCTATGTCGGGGCTCACCTCCGAATCAAGGGAGGAAAAGCTCCGCATGCTGCAACTGCTCGAAGATACGGATGCGGGGACCGGATTCATGCATGAGGGCTTTCATGCCGATGATCCCAGCCAATATACCCGTGACTGGTTCGCTTGGTCAAACAGCCTGTTCTCGCAATTTGTTCTTCATTGCCTGAAGGAAGGGATTGTGGGAGCATGAACCGATTGATCGTTTTCCATGACCCTGCTTTTCCCGGGGCAGTTCCTTTGGGCTCGGCTCCCTGGGGAAGCGCGGAGCTGGCTGATGCCGAAGCTCTCGCAGGGCGGCTGGACGCTGCCGGAGCCGGTGCTTGCCTGCTCTACCTGCACGCTCCGTATTTTCCAAAGGACGCTTGGACCGCCATCCTCGGTTTTCTGAAACGGGGCGGCGGTCTGGTCTCCGCAGGCGGAGCTCCGTTCAAGCATCCGGTACGGCGGGAAGGAGCCGGGTGGGAGGTGGAGGCGGAGCAAACCGCTTATCACCGCCAGCTTCATGTCCATGAAGCGCTGCAGGTAGAGGGAGGCCGGGAGGCGGCCTGGGAGGCAAACGAGGACATACCCCTATGCGCCGGACAGGAGCCCTTGTGGAGTGGAGCCAGCACATGGAACCTGGTGCCGCATGTGACGAGGCAAAGCGATCTGCCCGAGCAGATGGGTTCCGCTGGTCCGATGGATACCGCGGTCTATCCGCTTGTCCGGGGGCTGAGCAAGGAGGGGCGTCCCGTCTCGGTTCCCGTAGTTCTGTGGGAGCACCGAAGCGGGCCGTTTCGCGGCGGCCGCTGGATTTGGACGGGGCGTCCGGAGGAAGGAGCGTTTGCCCGCAGAGACAGCAAGGCTGCTCTGGAGAGGCTTGCCGCTTTCGCCGCCGAGGGGGTAACGGAACTGGCAATCAAGCCGAACTTCGCTGCCTATGAGCCAGGGGAACAAGCATGCTTGACACTGCAAGCCCAGCATATGAGTGAAACCGGGCAACCGGAGGCTGCGGAATGGATTGCGGAGCTGACCGTGGAGCCGCCTGGCGGGCCCGTTCCCAGCTTTTGCCGGCGATTGACGATGCTCGTGACACAGGAGCTTAGTATCTTGCGGATTCGCGTACCCATGCTCATTGAACCCGGACTGTACCGTGTGCGCTGCCGGCTAAAGTCCCCGGGCGGCGAAGTGCGTGTTCTGCGGCAGGGATTCTGGGGACACGACGGCAAGTTGCTGGCGGAGGGCGAGCCGATCAGCTGCGGGAAAGATTACTTCCGAAGAGGAGATGAGCCGCTTCCGGTAATCGGAACAACTTATATGGCTTCCGATGTGGCGCGCAAGTTTTTGTTCCTGCCAAATCCCGACGTGTGGGATCGGGACATGGCCCGCATGGTCGAATCCGGCATCAATTGGATTCGAACCGGTATTTGGACGGCTTATCGCCATGTCATGCAGGTGGACGGACATATTCCGGATGAGCTTCTTCGGGCGATTGATGCCTTTTTATTGACGGCAAAGCGGCATGGCCTTCAAACCACCTTCACTTTCTTTTCTTTTACGCCTGAGAGCTGGGAAGGCAGCAACCCGTATCTTGATCCGCGGAGCTTGGAAGCGCAAAAAAGGTTTATTCGGCTGATCGTATCCCGCCATACCCGGACCACTTATGTGGACTGGGATTTGATCAATGAGCCTTCTCTGTTTGATCCGCAGCGCATCTTCGCGCATGGCCCGCGTTCCGCCCGCGATCATTGCGAGCGAGAGGCATTTCGCTCGTGGCTGCTAACTCGCCACGGCAGCCTTTCTCGGCTGCAGGCGGCCTGGGGCATGACGCCGGACGAACTGCCGTCTATCCATTCCGTGCAGCCGCCTGAGGCGGATGAAATCAATTTTGAGATTGATGAGATCACCGAGAGCAAGCACGGTTGCCGTTGGCTCGACTACTGCCTCTTTTCTATGGATATGCACAACGCTTGGGCCAAGGAGTTGGCACAGACGATCAAAAAGCTCTCGGCTCGTCATTTGGTGACGGTAGGGCAAGATGAGGCGCTGGGCGCTCAACGGCCCTCTCCGTTCTACTATCAGGAGTCCGTGGACTACACAACGATCCATCCCTGGTGGTTGAACGATGCCTTGCTGTGGAGCGGCGTATTTGCCAAAACACCGGATAAACCCAACCTGGCGCAGGAAGTGGGCATCATGTACGCAGAGACGCCGGACGGACGCGCCAAGCGTACCGAGGCAGAGCTTGCCGCCATATTGGAGCGCAAGCTCGCCTATTCGTTCGCCGCTGGGGGCGCCGGCGTCATTCAATGGATATGGAACTCGAATTATTATATGAATAATGTCAATGAATCTCATATTGGAGCGCTTCGCGCAGATGGCAGCGAGAAGCCGGAGGCCTCCGTTCTGCAAAACTTTGGCAGGTTCCTGCAAACAATCCGCCCGCTGTTCGGCGATAGGAAGCAAGAGTCCGTTGCTGTGGTGTTTCCTTATTCGAATGATTTTTCCAATCGGAAGTTTGCATTTGAGGCGACCACGCGGCTGAGCCGCGTGCTAGGGTATCAGATCCGGGTTCCGTTTCGCGCCGTATCCGAATACCACCTGGAAACGCTGGAGGCGCAGCCGGCAGCGCTCATTGTTCTGCCGAGCGCGCACAATGTTGACAACGAGGCGATAAAACGATTGTTAGCGATTGCTGAGAAGACAGGGGCCACACTTGCCGTGACCGGACCGCTCGGGCTTGATGCCTATTGGCGCCCGAGCGACAGGCTGAATGATTTGCTCGGCCGGACCGAGATGAGCAACGTGCGACGGGAGGAGTTGCTTAAGGTAGATGGGCGATCGCATCCGGTTTCGTTCGGTGGAACCGGCATTGCCCGTTATCTCAAGGAAGCGCCGAAGGCACAGGAAGATCGTCAGTATGACGAACCGGTGTTGCTTGCACTTGGCAAAGGGCGGTTGCTCTGGTGTCCCTTGCCGCTGGAAGTTAATGATCGCGACGAGCCAATTGCTGCCTTCTACCGGTATTCTCTTCGATTATCGGGGGTTCAGCCGGAACTTGAATGGATTCAAGGCGGCGAGAACCCAGGCATCTATGGACGTAAACTGGAATTTTCGGAAGGAGCATTATTTGTATTTGTTTCTGAATTTTCGTGGGATGCCACAGTGGAAATCAGGAATCCTGCAAACGGGATGAAGTATCGTTTTCTGTTGCCGGCCGAACGATCCGTCCTGTTTGCGACGGACAGACAAGGACAGCTCCTAAGCCGTTATCGGCCTAACAAAGTAACCATCGAATGTGTAGAAACCTGAGAGAGAGAAAAGCACGCTTCCAACTGATGCAGAATTTCTCGCTAGCTGCGCTCGATTATGCTAAGATGTGAATAAAACTCATGGACTGATTCTTTTTGTGTGAATGCTGGTGCGGCAACCGTCATTCTACACGAATCAGGCCATGGGCCATTTTTTTATCAATTTCCAGCGGGTGCGGCACTTCATATTACAACCAAGAGGAGGGAGAGCATGCCGAAACCGTATACAAATGATAAAGCGAAAAACAGCTCCTCTTACCTCCGAAACTTTTCCATCAAAAACAGATTGCTGGGCGCCTTCATTATTACCTCCCTTTTGCCGGTGATTTTTGTTACTCTTTATTCCAATATTAGTTACGAGGATTCCATCACCGACAAGCTGAGCGCTTTCTCGCTTCAGGTATTGTCGGAGTCGGCGGTTAATGTATCGCGAGAGCTGGCGCAGTATGAAACATTGAGCGAATCGATCATTGTGAACAAAGAAATACAGAACGGATTGCAGCGGTCCGGGACGATGAACGATTATGAAAGAAACGAGTTCAAGACTCAAATCAATAACGAGCTTGGCGAGCAAGTGTTCAGGCTCAGCAATTTGTCTAATGTTGTTATTTTGACAAAGGACATGGACCCTTTTTTTGATTTGGGATATGAATGGTATCCGGGGAATCAAATCGAGGAATCCATCAAGCGTATTAATCCGCTCTCGGGCAACACGACCTGGAGCTATTTGCGCTCCAACCGGGGCTCCGACAAAATAGCGCTGAGCCGAGTGATTTTCTCAGCCGATGATTTAAATGAGCGGCTGGGTTATTTAATTATCGTCATCGACAGCCAGGTATTTACCCGAAATACGTACGAGCATGTCAATCTGGGAACGGGCGGAGAATTATATATCGTCGACGGATTGGGCACAGTGGTATCGTCCGCCGATTCCAGCATACCCCAGGGAACCAAATACAGCCATAAGGAAGTATTCGAGAAGCTGATTGAGGGCAAAGTCAACCAGTCCTTCTATACGCAAATGAATAACCGGAGTTACCTGGTGACCAATACCTATATCCGCTCCGCGGGCTGGTATATGATCGGTTTAATTCCGCATTCCTATGTTGTGTCCAAGTTGACGGAAATAAGAGGGGATTTGTTTTTTATCAGCGTCCTCATCTTGCTTATGTCTGCTTTGATGGCAATGTGGATATACAAGAGCATTATTACTCCGATGCGGGAGCTTCTGCACTATGCCAAGCATATCAAGCTGGGCCAGCTGGATTTCCGATTATCATCCAAACCGGCCTCTGATGAGATGGGCAAGCTGACGGAAGCGATCGACCAGATGGTTGTCCAACTGAAGCGGCTGATTTATCAGGTGGAAACGGAGCAAAAGGCCAAGCGGGACGCGGAGCTGAAAATGCTGCAGGCGCAAATTAACCCGCATTTTTTATTCAATACGCTTAATTCTCTGCGCTGGAGCGCCATGATGAGCGGCAACCCGGTGGTGGAGGAGGGAATTGCTTCGCTGGCCGAGCTGCTGCACAATACGATTCTGGATCAGGAAGAGATGATTCCTTTGCGAAAAGAAATCGACAATTTGCAGCATTATGCAGTCATTCAGCGCATTCGATACGGTCAGTCCTTTGAATTAACCTGCATCGTGGAAGACCAGGAGCTGTATGAATGCCTCGTTCCCCGCTTTATTCTCCAGCCGATTGTGGAAAATTCCATCCTGCATGCCGGAGGCCATGAGGGGCGAATCGTGCAAATAAACGTCAGGGTTTTTGCAGCGGACGGGAAGCTGCAGCTGATCGTTTCGGACAACGGCAAAGGATTTGATATCAAGGAGGCGAAGCTTCGCAGGCGCTCCCATCACAAGCTCTCGGGCATCGGCATTGCGAATGTTGAAGAACGCATCCGGATGCATGTCGGCCAGCCGTACGGGATGACGACAAGCAGTGAACCGGGCAAGGGAACGGTGACGGCGATCGGGCTGCCCGTGATAAGAAGGGAGAATGAATGACAGATGTATAAAGTGCTGATTGTCGACGATGAAATGATTGTAAGACATGCGGTAAAAACGCTTATTCAGTGGGAGGAAGGACGCTTTGAATATGCGGGTTCCGCCTCCAGCGGCTCCGTCGCTCTCGACATGGTGGAAAGAATGAGTCCGGATATTATCATCACGGATATCAAGATGAGCGAAATGGACGGCATCGAATTGATCAAGCGTCTGATGCAGACCGATTTTGACGGAGAGGTATTGGTTTTGAGCAATTACAATGATTTTGATCTGGTTCGGGAAGCGCTTCGCTGCGGCGCGCACGATTATATGCTCAAGCTGACGCTCAGAACGGAAGGATTTATGGCGGCCCTGGAAGAAATGGCGCTGAAGCTGGACGTGAAGAGACATCAAAACCAAGCGAAGCAGTTCAGTGAAACGATGGAACAACCGGCGCCGGAGGCTGTCTGCGAATGGCTGAAGCAGATTGATTCAGGCATGATCAACAACGACGGATCAGAGGGCAGGGAGAGAATGCTGGAGCTGTTCGCGAATCGCCCCAATCTGCAAGTTTATGTATTTTGCGTACACGTAAGCAGGGACTGCGTTCGTAGTCAAACCGTTTCCGAATATAAGGGGACCCTTTACCAAATAGCGGAAGGGCTGTTTCCGGCAAATCACGGACTGTACGTCGTTTCGACTGATTCGAACCGGTATTTGCTGCTGACGGCTGTTTCCGGGCAATCCTCAAGTGACAGCCCGTCCCATACGGCGGAGCTGGCGCAGCGCATGAAAGGGCTGTCCAAGATCTACTACAACATGGAAGTGACCGTTCTATACGGAAGGCCAGCCGCTGGCTATGAAGCGGTTATCGAACAGATCATTTTGAACAAGCAAGCAGATTATCTGACCTTCTATGTCAAATATATGGACAATGGTATCTTTAATGAATCCATCATGGAGCACAGCGAAGACGAGGCTGGATTCAAGGTGTTGGAAAGTCGTCTGAGAGATAGCCTGCGCCATGCCCAAGGCATAGAAATTGATTTGTGGCTGGAGAGTGCGCTTGTGCTGATCCAGGCGTCCGCCGACTTTTGCGTGCAGCCCAATTCCCTTAAACGAACCCTCATCGGCGGAGTATGGGGAATAGCCGGCTCCAAAGTTTTCAGCAGGGGAGAGTCGTGGAATGAAAGCCGGTGGATCAAAAAAATCGAGAGTGCCGATACCGATACGAGTCTGCTGCTGACCGTTCAGGAAATGTGTGAGGAAATCCTTACTGTTGTCGGAAAAAATACGGGGCAAAAATACATGCGTGAAGAAGTCAGACTGTCCATCGCCTATTTGGAAAAGCATTATTCCGAGCGGGTGCTAATATCGGATGTGGCCGCTCATGTCGGATTTTCGGAGCCTTATCTATGCCAGGTATTCAAAGCGGAGACGGGTTCAAGCATCTTGACGCGGCTTAATGAAATTCGCATGGCAAAGGCTTATGAAATGCTGGCCTCCGGCAACTATTTGATCAAGCAGGTGGCGCTTGAGATCGGCATCCCGGATCCGTTCTATTTTAATCGCCTGTTCAAGAAGCGTTATGGTATGGCGCCAAAGACCGTGAAGAAAACTCCGGGTGAAAACAAGGATAATTTTAAGATGAAATGAAAATCGTGCAGGATCAAAGCCCCCTAACAACAATCTCCCATAAAAAGTGAGCAATTCGCGTAAAATTGTCCATTAACCTCCGCCGCTTTGTCAATATGAAGAAACCCTTTACAATTCTATAATAAGAGACAGCCAAACTGGAAAGGGGTTAACAATATGTTGAAAAAGAAGTGGGTTGCTCTCGCATCTTCTGTATTACTCGCAGCCTTGCCGCTTGCCGGCTGTAGCTCGAACAATGCCGGCAGTGATGCCTCCGCCTCCGCGTCGGCAACGGCTCCATCCGCCGAGGTTTCAGCAAGCGCTCCGTCGGCGACCAAGACGTTCGATAATCCGGAGCTGAACATCGCTGTATTCCAAGGCGGTTATGGCCGTGATTACTGGGACAGCGTCGCTGCCGAATTCATGAAGGATTACCCCGGTACCAAAATCAACATTACAGCAAGCCCCAAAATCGCCGAGCTTATCCGGCCGAAAATTGTAGCCGGCAATCCGCCGGACTTCATGTATATCTCTGGAAGCGACAACACCCCCATTCTGGAAGGATTGGTTAAGGACAAGGCGCTGCTGGATTTAACCGATGTGTTCGAATCCAACACAGACGCCGGCGTTCCCTTGAAATCGCAAATTTTGTCGGGCGTTCTGGAGTCCAGCTCCCTGTCTCCGTACGGCGACGGCAAAATTTATCTGGCTCCCTACAACTTCGGCGTAATGGGACTGTGGTACAACAAGAATCTGTTTGACACGAAGAACATCCAGACTCCCAAGACGTGGGATGAGCTGTTCGCGGACAATGCCGTCGCCAAAGAAAACAATCGTGCGCTCTTCACTTACCAGGGACTGTACCCGGGCTATCTGGAGGAAATGATTGTGCCGGCAATTGCCAGCGCCGGCGGGCAGAATGCGCTGAACCAATATTTCAATTACGACCCGGAATTCTGGAAAGGCGAAACCTTCAAGAAGGTATGGGGGCTGCTTGATAAAATCGCCAACGAGGATAACGCTCTCATGAAGGGAACGGTCGCTCTCAATCACACCCAATCCCAAACCGCTTTCCTGCAGGGCAAGGCCATGTTTATTCCGAACGGTACTTGGTTTGAGGATGAAATGAAGGATGCGCCGCGTGAAGACGGCTTCCAGTTCGGTTTCCTCGGCGTGCCCTCTCTGGGAACGGACGGCAAGACTATGGCGCTTACGCAAGTGGAGCAAATGGTGATTCCGGCCAAGGCCAAAAATCCGGAGCTGGCCAAAGTTTTCCTGAAATATCTGTACAGTGAAAAGAGCATCAAGCTGAATGCGGAAAAGGCAAAGGGAGTCATGGCCGTCAAGGGTGCGCCCGATTTGGTGAAATCCTACATTTCGGAAACGACTTACAACATCTATAAGGCAGTTGACAGCGGCATGGTAGCCGTCAGCGGTTCCTTCAAGCCGGTAGCCAAAGGCAGCAAGTTCAATCCTAGCGATGAAGTTTACAAGCCGATTTCCTCCATTATGAGCAAACAGATGACGCTGGATCAATATTCCGACAAGCTGTACAAAGTCTACACGCAAATACAAAAAGAATTGCAGGAGCAGGGCCAGAAGTAAGGAACGGCGCCTAACGAACGTTTCTTGATTTGCTCGCTGACTTCCTGGAATGAACAAGAGCCTGCCCGACCTTAAACGGCAGGCTTTTGTTTAAAGCTGAAACCAATAAGCAGTAGTGAAAGGTTGTAACCGATATGACAATGAAAACTCGAAGAGGGATATTCATAGCGACCTGCCTGTTGCCGGGCCTGCTCCTGTTTCTGATCTTCAAGGTTTATCCATCTCTGCAAATTTTTCAGAAATCCTTGTATTTGTGGACCGGTCTCAGCGATAAGCCGAAATTTATCGGCTTGCAGAATTATATAGATATGTTCCACGACAATACGTTCCTGCTGGCATTGAAGAATACCGGGCTGCTCATGCTTGTCGTGCCTGTGGCGACGCTGTTGATCGCATTGGTCAATGCCTCCATCCTGACCAAATCCAAGCTGAAGGAGCGCAATCTCTATCGCACCGTTTTTTTCTTCCCCAGCATTTTGTCGTTTGTGGTAATCGCCATTTTGTGGTCCTTTATTTATCATCCGACGATGGGCTTCCTCAATGCCGGACTGGAGGCGCTAGGGCTTAGCGACTGGGCGCTTCCTTGGCTGGGCGATCAACGCGTGGTTCTTTGGGCTTTGGCGGTCACGATGATCTGGCAAGCTGCCGGTTATTACATGGTCATCTATATGGCCGGGATCGACGGGATTTCGCCCGATCTGTACGAAGCGGCGGAGCTTGACGGGGCGACATGGATTCAGCAATTTACCGATATCACGATCCCCATGCTGTGGGAGATCATCAGAGTCACGATCATTCTCAGCATTAACGGCGTGCTGAGCATAAGCTTTATCATCGTATCGGTCATGACGGCGGGCGGTCCAGACCATCATTCCGAGGTGGTCATGACATACTTGTATTCCCAGGCATTTACCAACTCGAACTTTGGTTATGCGATGGCGATCGGTGTCTTCGTCTTTATCGTTTCCATAATTTTGGCGTTAACCAGCAACAGATTGACGGAAAGGGGGGCGAACTAACGATGGCTGCCGAGCATACTCTTCATTCATCGAATGGAAAAGTGGGCGCTGCTATTGGCAAGACGCTTCTGCGCTTGCTGCTGATCGCCCAGACTATCGCGGTTGTATATCCGTTGTTGTGGAATGTCATGGCCTCCTTTAAAACCAATGCAGAGGTTATGGAAAACCCCTGGAAGCTTCCCAAGAGCCTGGAATGGTCCAATTATGTCCGCGCCTTTACGACCGCGCGGATCGGTGATTACATGCTGAATTCCGTGATGGTTGTAGTTCTTTCCATGGCTATCCTTTTGGTGGCGGCCGTCCCCTCGGCCTATGTGCTGGGTAGAATGAGATTCCGCGGGCGCTCTTTTTTCAATAACTTCTACATGGCCGGATTGTTTGTCGGCGGCGTCTATATTATCGTTCCGCTATTTATCCTCATGAACAATTTGCATATGCTGGACAATCTCTTTTGGCTGAGCGCCGTATATGCGACCGGAAGCCTGCCCTTTTCCATCTTTTTGCTGACCAGTTTTATGAAGTCCATTCCCCATGATTATGAGGAAGCGGCGATGATCGACGGCTGCGGCTACTTCAGCACCATGCTCCGGATTATTGTTCCTATGGCCCGGCCCGGCATTGTCACCTTGATCGTCTTCAGCTTCTTTGACTTTTGGAATGAGTATGTCTTGGCCATGACCTTTATTAGCGACGATGCCAAAAAAACGATTCCGGTCGGCCTGGCCAACCTGATGCAGATTCAGCAATACGCTACGGACTGGGGCTCCCTGTTCGCCGGTCTGGTCATCGTTCTGGTGCCTACTATCCTGGTCTATGTGCTGCTGCAGAAAAAATTGACGCAGGGCTTGATGCTGGGCGGGGTGAAGGGCTAATCGGTTTTGCCGCCGGATTGATGTCAGCCGGCCTGTCCGGATGATCGGCGAACGACCAAATCGAAACAAGGAGAGAAGATGGATGACGGAAGGTAAAGGAAGAGTTACCCTGCCAAGTGAAGAGGGATTTGTGCAAGAAACCAAGGAATTGATGGCGCGCTGGGGCGCGGACGCCATTCGGGACAGCGACGGAACGAAGTTGGACGACGAGATCAAGGCGCTGGACGCCAAAATATATACCGCTTATTTTCCGACAAGAGGCCATAACGAATTTATCGGGCAGCATATGGAAGAGTGTCCGCAAATTTATCTTCTGTCGGATTTCACGATGGCCCGGAGCAGCACGCTTGAAATCGACCTGCTCCAGGCGTACTACCGGGAACAGCTGGATGTCGACTATATTCATAATCCGCAAGACTATTGGCAGGTGACAGACCGGACCTCCGGCGAGCTGGTGCCTGCGGAGAATTGGAGCGTTCTGGAATCCGCCAACAAAGTGGTCATCGCCCAAACGAAGCCTTGGCATGAGTACACCGTCTCCTTCCTCGCCTACATCAAGTGGGACCCTGTTCAAATGTACAACCATATCACCAACAACTGGGGAGACAAGCCGCATGAAATCCCCTTCGATGTCAAGCAGCCCCATTCCAACGCCTTTATTTATGAGACGCTGAAGCGCTGGCTCCAGGAGAATCCGGAGGTGGACGTAGTCCGCTTCACCACCTTCTTCTACCAGTTCAGTCTCGTATTCAATCCGTACGGCAAGGAGAAATTCGTAGACTGGTTCGGCTATGGAGCCAGTGTTTCGGTAGCCATGCTGGAGGACTTCCGCAAGGAGAAGGGCTATGCCTTGACAGCGGAGGACTTTGTGGACCAGGGCTACTATAACTCTACATTCCGGGTGCCAAGCAAATCGTATCTGGAATATGTAGATTTTGTCTCCCGCTTTGTTTCCGCCGAGACGAAAAAGCTGGTAGATCTGGTGCATGAGCATAACAAGGAAGCGATCATGTTCCTTGGCGATCAATGGATCGGCACAGAGCCTTACGGTCCCTATTTTGCATCCATCGGCCTCGATGCGGTGGTCGGGAGCGTCGGCGACGGCACAACCTTGCGGATGATCTCCGATATTCCCCATGTTACCTATACGGAAGGACGCTTCCTGCCGTACTTCTTTCCCGATGTATTCTACGATGGAAACGATCCTGTCGTGGAAGCCAAGGAAAACTGGCTGACAGCGCGCCGGGCGATTCTCCGAAAGCCGATCGACCGGATGGGCTACGGCGGTTATTTGAGTCTGGCCTACAAGTTTCCTAAATTTGTGGAATATGTGGAAAAAATCACCGATGAGTTCCGGGAGATTCACGATCATATCCGCGGTACGAAGCCTTACACCGGACTGAAAGTAGCCGTGCTGAATTGCTGGGGGGCATTGCGGACCTGGCAGGCGTTCACCGTGGCGCACAGCTTGTACTCCAAGCAGGCCTATTCGTATTATGGCATCCTCGAAGCACTGAGCGGGATGAGCGTGGATGTACAGTTTATCAGCTTTGACGATGTTCTGACCAAAGGAATTGATCCTTCCATTGATGTCATTATCAACGCGGGCGACGCCTATACCGCTTTTTCCGGCGGCGATGTCTGGAAGAACGCTGTGCTAGTGGAAGCGCTGCGCGAATGGGTCTACGACGGCGGCGGGTTGATCGGGGTCGGAGAGCCGACGGCCGTGTCGCATCAAGGCAAGTTCTTCCAGCTGGCCGATTGCTTTGGCGTGGACAAGGAGCAGGGATTCAGCCAGTCTACGGACAAATATTTTTCCGGACTGACGGAGGAGCATTTTATTACCGGAGGCAACCCGTCCTTCCGGTTCGGCGAAGGCATGAAGAATGTATATGCGCTGCATGATCGGGTCGAAATCCTTGAATACTCCAACGGGGAGATTCATCTGTCGGCGAACCGGGCCGGCGAAGGCAGAGCCGTGTATATCGCCGGATTGCCCTATTCGCCGGAGAACAGCAGGCTCCTGATGAGAAGTCTTTACTATGCCGCGGGCAAAGAAGCGGAATTGCAAACCTGGTATGCGGACAATTGGTACTGTGAGGTCCATGCCTATCCGGAAAGCGGAACTTATGCGGTAGTCAACAATTCGCATGAGCCGCAGACGGCAACGGTGTTTGACGGTCAAGGGAACTCTTCGACGGTTGTACTGGAAGCTGGCGGCATCCTTTGGAAAGAAATTTAAGGGGAGATGCTGAGATGAACCTGCGGGAAATTTTCGATATCCGGCCGTCCGGCAGACAGCTGGAATGGCAGCGGCTGGAGTTTTACGCTTTCATTCATTTTGGCATGAACACGATGACCGGACGGGAATGGGGCTTGGGCCATGAGGACCTGAGCCTGTTCCACCCGGAAAAACTGGATGCCGGCGAATGGGTGTCGATTCTCAAAAGCTCCGGGATGAAAGCGGTCATTCTCACCTGCAAGCATCATGACGGCTTTTGTCTCTGGCCCAGCCGATATTCGCGGCATACGGTCGCCCATACCCCCTGGCGGAACGGCAGAGGGGATCTGGTCAAAGAGCTGTCGGAGGCTTGCCGGCAGGAGGGACTGGTTTTTGGCGTCTACCTGTCCCCGTGGGACCGGACTGAGCAGAGCTATGGAGAAGGCAAGGCTTACGATGACTTTTACGTGAACCAGCTGACCGAGCTGCTCACGAATTACGGAGACATCGGCTGTGTGTGGCTTGACGGCGCGAACGGCGAAGGTCCGAGCGGCAAAAAGCAATATTATGACTGGGACCGTTATTATCAAACGGTCCGCGAGCTGCAGCCGCAATGTGTCATCAGCGTATGCGGCCCGGATATCCGCTGGGTAGGGAATGAAGCGGGGCATACAAGAGCGCAGGAGTGGAGCGTAGTGCCCAAGCTCCTTCAGGACGCCGAGAAGGTGGCGGAAAAGTCGCAGCAGGCTGACGACGGAGAGTTCTCGAGATCTTTCAACTCGATGAACGACGACCTTGGAAGCCGCGCGGCGATAGCCGGGTACGAGGGAGAATGGGTATGGTATCCCGCCGAGGTCAATACCTCCATCCGGCCGGGCTGGTTCTATCATGAGCAGGAGGACGGCCAGGTTCGAAGCGGCCGCGAGTTGTTTGACATCTATTGCAATTCCGTAGGCGGCAACGCGACGTTCCTGCTCAATATTCCGCCGAATAAAGACGGAGTAATCGCGGAGCCGGATCGCCAAGCGCTTGCAGATCTCGGCCGGAGAATCGCCCGGCTTCAGGATGATTCGCTGACGCGGCGCGCAGAGATTACCGCATCCAGTTCCGGAGAGCCGGCGGAAGGGCTGGCGGTTGCGGACGGCGACCAGGAGTATGGCTGGAAGCCGGCGGAGCACGACCGGGAACCATGGGTGGAAGCGGCGTTCCCGGAAGCGGTTGAGTTTGACACCGTGATCCTTCAGGAGCAGATTCTGTTGGGACAGCGGGTTGAAGCGTTTGAAATCTGGACGGAGGATGAGAGAGGCTGGAGCCTCCTGACGGAAGGAGCCATCATTGGCTACAAAAAAATAATCCGGATTCCGCAAACGCGAGCAAAACGGTTGAAGGTTGTATTCAAGGCGTTCCGCGGGTTTCCGACTTTGGCCCATATCCGTATTTTGCAAGCAGGGGACTGAGGCGATGCGAACAGGGAAAATCAGCAAAAAAGTCCGTTTGTGGGGAGCAGCAGGGATTCTCTGCGTATGCGGCCTGCTCGCGGCCCTGCTTCTGTACAACCGCAGCGCGGATGAAGTGGCGATAATAGATGGACAGGCCATTACCGGGAAGGAGCTTTCCTTCCATATGAGCAGGCTGCAGCCCGCTGTTCAGAATGAATTTCTGACCCGGTATCAGGTCACTCTGGGCAAGAAGGACTGGAACAGGGATTTTGCAGGGATTACTCCTCTGGACGAGTTGCGTAAGAAGGCTCTGGCGGAGAGCCTTGCCGACAAGGCCGTCTTCCTCCTGGCTCAAAGGGAAGGGCTGATTGATTCTGCAAACTTCTCCGATCTGTCGAAGGCTATGGATCGGGAAAATCAGTCGAGAAAAGAAGCAATCGCCAAAGGAGAGGTCGTTTATGGCCTTGAGCAGTTTACTTTGGAGGAATATTATTCCCATGTTTTGAGCGCGTTAAAGACGGAATTGAAAAAAAAGCTAAGTCAAAGTGCAAATGACCCTTTATACATTGAAGGAGGTGATGTCGCAAAGTATTTTCAAGCCAACAAAGCTGAGTGGAGAGTCAACGCAACCAGTTACCAAGTGACCCGATTGGACATTCCCGCTGACCCATCGATCCAAGCTGCGGTAGAAACCGCAATCCGTAAGCGGATGCGGACAAATCCTGGACTAGAGGCTCTTCAAAGCCAATACAGCGGCTCCAAGTTATCCGTGGAGAATTTGACAGCAGCGAATAGCGCCAATCTGAACTCGTACGATGCCAAGATCATGCGGATGCTGCAGGATCTTGCTGAAGGCGAGATCTCTGATCCTGTTGAAACCGGGCGAGGGGTGTCCGTTTATCGCCTCGACAAGATTGTTTTTGATGAAAAGAAAGCACTTTCAGAATATTCGAACCAAATCAAACAACAAATGCTGGATGAAAAATTTAAAGCGTATATGGAGTCCTATCAAAAGTCTCTGCCGGTTAAAGTGAATCAGAAAAAAGTGGGAGGCGAAGGCGAATTATGATCAGATCAAGAAGTACAAACTATTGGGTATCGTTGGTTACTTTGTTCGTACTGCTGGTTTCAGCTTTTTTTTCGACTTCCGCAAGCGCTTCAAGTTTGCAGACTGCCAGCAGTACAGCTCAAGCGGTCACCGACGGCAACTCTCCCAATCCGTATGGAGGCCAGGACTATTATGTAGATGCTACCCTCGGGGACGATACGCAGGACGGCAAATCGGAGGCTTCGCCCTGGAAGACACTGGGAAAGGTGAATGAAACCACGTTCTTGCCGGGTGACCGCATCCTGCTGAAAGCGGGAGAAACCTGGAACGATCAGCAGCTGTGGCCAAAGGGATCAGGCTCGGAGGGAAAGCCGATTACGATCGACAAGTACGGCAGCTCCGAGAGAAGGCCATATATAGCAACCAACGGGAAGGTTGACAATCCTGTAAGCGGCAGCACCTTCGTCAAGGATAAGAACAAGGTTGGCCTGACCGGAGCGGTTGTTCTCCGAAATCAACAATACTGGGAAATCCATAATCTGGAGTTATCCAATGATGATGACTTCAATACGGATATCAATGTTTCCGCCAGGATCAAATCCGTAGTGCGTGATGGCATCTCCATCAGCATCAATGCCGATTTGCTCGAAGGCAGCGACAAGATCATGGATTATTTCCGGATCAGCAACAACTACATTCATGATATTGACGGACCGACAGACTGGCAAAAAATCCATTATGGCGGAATTATCTTTCAGGTATTTGGCGAGAAGAGCTACGGCAGCTACGATAAAAGCGCCTACTATTTCAAGGACGTGCGGATCGAGAATAACCGTTTCTACAAGACGGAGCTGCACGCGATTGAATTCGCGTTCAACTGGTTCGGCGATTCGCCAGGCTCTTACGATTCGACCGGCAAATACCATGAAGGCTGGGAGCAGCTGTGGGTCAAAGACCGCGATCTGTACAGCCGGGATGTCTACATTGGCCACAACTATGCCGAGAACATCGGTCAAGGCGCGATCCAATTGGCCAATGCGCAAAATATGACCGTGGAATACAATGAAGTCAACGGCTTTCTGCAGCGCTACAATGCCGTCTCCTGCGGTCTGTACCTGTGGGCCGGAGCGGATTCGGTCATGCAGTACAATGAAGTGTACGGAGGACCCGCCGGCGAGTACGATGGAACTCCCTGGGATCTCGAATATACCAATTTCAACGTCACCTATCAATACAATTATTCCCATGACAATGCCGCCGGCTGGATGGCCTACATGGGAAACAGCTCCAATTCCATTGCCCGCTACAATCTTAGCGTGAACGATAATGGCGTTCTGGTCAAAAATATGCTATCGACCAATTATTCGCCGACTTATTTTCTGAACAATGTGTTTGTGTACGATGCGGACAAGATGAGTTGGTTCCATGATGAAGTGTTCAAGGATACCGTCTATTTTCTGAATAATGTATTCTACAACACCTCCACCGCTACCCCGACCAAATGGTTTCGCAAGGATGGCGCGCTGGACAAGGCGGTATTCTCCAACAATGCTTTTTATGAAGCGGGAGGAACGCTGTCGGTTCAGCAGCCGAAGGACAAGCACGCCGTGCTGGGCGATCCCCAGTTCGTGGAGGACCCGACCCATTACAAAAAAGGCAACGGCGTAGCCAACATCGTCGATTCGGCGGCAAATTTCAAGGTAAAAAGCACTTCCCCGTTGATTGACGCCGGCAGATACAATGCACATGCCGGAAGAGCGGACTTCTTTGGCACTCAGCTGTATTATGGGAAAAGCATTGACATCGGGATTCAGGAAAGCAAGGTCGGCGCTCAGGTGATCAATCCCGTTGACACCAATCCGATCGAGCAGGAGGGCGTATCCAACCGCGTCAACCTGGCGCTGAACAAGAGCATTACAGCCAACTATACGCATCCTTCACCCGGTCTTGACGCATCCAAGCTTGTCGATGGGAAGAAAACGACCCGCTGGGCCAGTTCCGATCCGCCCTTGGTGTATCCGATTTATCTTACGATTGATTTCGGCCAGGACACCCAGTTTGATGAGATTTATCTCGATGAATATACGGACGGCGGCACCAATTTAAGAATCCAGGAATACGAGCTGCAAAAGTATAATCCAACAACCAACGCTTGGGAAACTTTCAAAACCGTGACAAACGGCATGGGGCATGACGTTACGCTGAATGATTTTGGCAGTGTGACCAGCAGCAAGCTGAGGCTGGCGATCACAAAGCAGAAGTCTTCCGAACAATATACGCCAACTATGACGGAGATCCAGGTATACAACAACGCGGTTCCCGTACCGACGGAGAAAAATCCGCAATTGTCCATTGGTGCGGCAACGTATGATCTCAATGTGTCGATGCGCGATAATCCGAACAATCGGGTAGCAGTCGGCGTAGATCTGGACGGAGACACGCTGAGCGACATTCGCTATGTGGGAACAGAGGGCAATGTCCTGTCCAGCTTGACGGCGGGCGCGGATTACACGGCTACCGGTTCTGTTTACGACATCGCTTCTTCCTTCCTGCAGAAGCGTTCCATCGGAGAGTCCGGTCTGCAGTTTGAGTTCGCTTCCGGCAAGAAGCTGAGGCTGAATCTGCAGATTATAGATTCAACCCGGCTGGAATCGGTGCTCGACGAGGCGAAAGCAGTCGAGCCGAACGCCTCCGGAGCCTATGCGGCTCTCCTGCAGGCGATAACGGATGCCCAGAGCGTTCTGGACAAAGCCAATCGGACGGTGCAAGGCTCGGGCAATCAAGCCGTCCTCCAGCTTGACCTCGATGAGCAGGAGACGCAGCTTCGGGCGGCTCTCGACAAGTATCGCGTGGACACTGCTGGGCCGCTTACGCTATCGGCAATGCCGGGCGACCATCAGGTCAATCTGGAATGGAGCCCGGTCCATGGCACGGTTACGTTTGACGTATATCAGAATCAGGCCTATTTGACTACGGTGACCGGAGATGTGTATACGTATGCGGCTGTGAATCTGACCAACGGAAAGTCTTACGAATTTGAAGTCATGGCCGCTGACCGGAACGGAACGATTCTGGCTGTTTCGCCGACGGTCAGCGTGACACCGGCAGGCGTGCCCGGGGCTCCGACGAATGTAACGGCTGAAGCGGGGAACGGCCAGGCGAGCATTCGCTTTGCCGCGCCTGCGGATGACGGCGGCAGTCCGATTATCCGCTATGAAGCGGTATCCAGTCCGGGAGGAATTACGGCTGAAGGAACAGGCAGCCCCATCCTTGTCAAGGGCTTGGATAATGGGACGAGCTATACGTTTGCAGTCAGAGCTGTAAACGCTGTGGGAGTAGGAGCAGAATCGGCCGTCTCCAATCCGGTCATTCCCGCCGCCGCAGCGGACGGCAGCACGCCAACGCCAACGCCTGCGCCAACGCCAACGCCAACGCCTGCGCCGTCGAGCCCTACCGCGTCGACGCCTGCAAAAGAGGCGAAATCGGTACTGGGCGATTTATCTACAGTGAGTGTAGGCGGCCGCAACACGACGCTTTTGCGGCTGGACGAAGCGAAGACCGCCCAGTTCCTGGAGACGGCGAAAAATGGCCAAATGGTTCGGATTGAGGCACTGACCGGTACTGACGGGATGGTCGCTGAAATGGGAGCAGGCTCGGTCCAGGCACTGGCCGTCAAGCAGATTGTGCTGGAACTGAAAACTCCGGATGCCTCGTACAGCCTGCCGTTCCAAAAGATTGATCTGAGCGCGCTTCTGACAAAACTGGACGGAGCCGGAAATGCCGCCAATGTGAAGCTGCGGCTTGAAATCGCCAAAGCCTCCGACGCAACGGTTCAGCTTGCAAAACAGGCCGCCGCCGACGGGGCATTCAGCCTGCTGGCGCCTGTCGTCGAATTTACGCTGACCGGCATTAATGGCGAACAGACGGCTCGGGTGAGCGAGTTCGGCTCTTATGTGGAAAGAACCATCGCTCTCCCGAAAGGGACAAGCCCGGGCCAATCCTCCACCGGAGCCGTCATTGAACCGGACGGTACGGTGCGCCACATTCCGACGAAGTGGAGGGAAGCGGGCGGCGTCTACTACGCCGTTCTGAGCAGCCGGACCAACAGCGCCTATACGGTGATTTCCCATCCCGTGAATTATACCGATACAGCCGGACATTGGGCGGATGCGGCCATTCATAATTTGGGCTCCAGGTTGATTATTAACGGCATCGGCGCAGGCCGGTTCGAGCCGAACCGGAACATCACCCGCGCGGAGTTCACGTCCATGATCACTCGGGCGCTGGCGCTTCCTTCCGGAAACGATTCGCTTCCGTTTCTCGATGTAACAAAGGAATCCATCTATCGTAATGCGCTGAGTGCCGCTTATGCTAACGGAATTGTCAAAGGCGCGGACTCCAACCACTTTCATCCGGCGGGTACCATCACCCGCGAAGAGGCGATGACGATGATCGCCCGAGCGATGAGTGTGGCGGGCGTTCCTTCCGGGGCGGCCGACAAGGAAGCCCGGAACAAACTGCTGTCCGGCTTCCGGGATGCAGACCTGGTGTCCGAGTATGCCAAAACAGGCATCACGGACAGCATCAGCTCGGGAATCGTTACGGGCCAGCCCGGCGGCATCCTTGCGCCGAAGGGCAAGCTCACCCGCGCCGAGGCAACGGTTCTGATTGAAAGGCTGCTGAAACAGGCCGGCCTGATTTAGGAATTACGCCCGGGCTTTCTCGGAAGCCGAAGGCGGCACCCCATATGAGATTGAGCGAAACAGTGTAGCCGAAAGGCTGCGCTGTTTCGCTTTTCATGTAAGTCGCGGAGAGCAGCTTTTTTCTGAATTGGGCATGAATATGAAGACAGCATTTAACATCTTTGTCCGGCAGGCTGTGCGGCAGGGGAAAATACCCTTTGAAATCTCCCTGAATATTCCCAACGTCGAAACAATAGCGGCTATGGAAGAAGCCGATAAAATAAGCCGCGACCCGAAGGCAAAACGCTATTCAAGTTTCGAAGAACTGATAGCGGAGGTTCAGAATGAAGTATGAGATCCCCCCTGCCGGAGAAAAACAAGGACCATGCGCTGTCCGGCAATTGGTCCGGCCATAGAGAGTACCATATAACTCCCGATTGGCTTTTGGTTTACAAGCTTAACGTCGACATTCTAATTTTGACGCTTACCAGAACAGGCGCGCACAGCGACTTGTTTTAAACAAAACACATGTCGATGATTGATGAGGAGTATGAACGACTACAATCGTTGAAGGTCGATTTTATTGGTGGTCACCTTTTCATCACTCAAGGTAGTTTTCCGGTGAAACGCCAACATCAAACAGCAAAAGGAAAAAGCAGAGAGTAGGATGCAATGTCCAACTCTCTGCTTTTTTAACTATTAGAAAGTATAAAATTTCTGAATCAAAGCGAAAATCAGTGCTTGACACTCTTGGTTCCATACCTTGCTCGGCGCAAGGGGTGTGCGGACAAGCTGTTCCTCAACACCGCCGGAGTCGGCTTCATCCCGGCAGGTCTTGAGCTGTCCCCGTCGCTGATCCGGCCGGGCGATCGGATCATCGTCACCGGCACCATCGGGGATCACGGAACGGCGATTCTGATCGAGCGCAAAGCCCTCCTGGTGGTCGACGGCACCCAGGCGCACCGCGCAGTGGAGCTGCTGCGCAGCCACCCCTACGGACGAGACGCCGCCGTGATCGGTGAAGTGGTTGCGGATCATCCGGGAAAAGTATTCATGCATACGCTGGCCGGAGGCCACCGCATCATCGATATGCTGATAGGCGACCAGCTGCCGCGAATTTGTTAACAGCAAGCCAACCACATATTCGCCCTCCTCTGGATTCCTATGGATTCCTATGGAGGGCTTTTAAAATAGAGGTGAAAGCAACCGGGCGAATACTTCCTTCATCTTCTGAGTCCTCGGCCGCTTGGCGAATTCCGGCAGCACGATCTCTTCGCTTTCGCCCAGATCGGTGTGAAAATCCTGCACTAACCGCTCCACGACCTTCCTGTCCAAGAAGACCGCATTGAGCTCAAATTGGGTACAAAAGCTCCTCATATCGATATTCGCGCTGCCTGAAGACGCCAAGTCGTCGGCTATGATCACTTTGGCATGAATAAAGCCTTTTTGATACCGATAAAAGCGAACCCCGGCCTCCAGCAATTCCTGGACATAGGACAACGTCGCGTTGTAAACCAATTGATAGTCCGGATTCTCGGGAATGATGACGCGAACGTCGACTCCGCTTTTTACGGCTGTTTTTATCGCCAAGCGGATGCCGGGTTCGGGAATGAAGTAAGGCGTCTCCATCCAGATTCGCTCCTTCGCCGAAACGATCAGAGAGAACATCAGCGTGAGCATCGTCTCGTCCGGATCGCCTTTTACCATTTGCACGAATTCTTCACCTTGACAATTCTGAACGGGATAATAAGCCGGATCGGCCAGCAATTGTCCTTTGGCGATATGCCAATCGGTTAAGAAGGTATACTGGAGCCACAGGACCGAATCGCCCTCCATGCGAAAATGAGTGTCCCGCCAATACCCGAAGGCCGGATCTTTTCCTACATATTCATCCCCTATGTTCAATCCCCCGAAAAACCCGGTTTTCCCGTCCACCACGACGATTTTGCGATGGTTGCGGTAATTGATCCGCTTTTCGAACAATGTAGTTAGCAGCGGAAAAAAACACCGGGTTTCCACACCGGCCCGCTTCAACCGATGCAAATAAGCCTTGCCCAATAGACGGGTGCCGATTCCATCATATAGAATCCGCACTTCGACTCCTTCCCGCGCTTTGCGGATCAAAAGCCACTCAAAGCGGCCGCCGAGATCGTCGTCCCGGATGATGTAAAACTGCACGTGAATATGGTGCTTGGCCGCGGCAATCGCTTCCAGCATCGCCGCGAAGGCCTGTTTTCCTTCCGCGTATACTGTCGTTTCATTGCAAGCGGTGGTGAACGCGTTCGGTATATTTTGGAGCAGCGCATGGAATTGCTTTTTTTGCCGAAAGGTTTCCGCAAGCTTGTCTTCGTCTATCCGCCGGTTGGATCGTTCGATGAGCTCCCTTTTTACCGACTCCAAACGGATGCTGTCTCTTCTCCGCGAGTAACGGCGGGAATAGGCATTCTCAACGAAATAGTACGGCAGGAAACCGATCAGCGGGAACATGAACAATATGATCAGCCAAGTGACCGCTTTTTCCGGATGACGATGCTCGGTAACAATGATAGCAGCGATCTGGAGGATAAATAAGAAAAGCGCCATGACGATCCAAGTCAAGATGGAAGTCTCCCCTCCCATTGCGCGTTGCCTGATTTACATGGTCTTTGTATAGAGCGCCTGATTTATGCAAAGCATACTAATGAGGATTTATGGAAAAAGAGGTAAGTAGATGGAAAATCATGTGAATGCTGCAGATTTTGTTATGATCGGCATTGACGTCGGTTCAACGACCGTTAAAGCGACCGTCGTCGATCCGGCAACACAAGAAATTCTGTGGTCGGATTATCAGCGTCACCATACGAAGCAAGCGGAGAAGGTGCTGGAGTTTCTGCTTGCGATCGGCAACGCGTTTCCCGGCAGGAAGCGGGAAAACTTTCGCGTGTTCGTCACGGGCTCCGGCGGCGGACCGATTGCCGGGCAGATCGGGGCGAAGTTTGTGCAGGAGGTGAACGCCGTTGCGATGGCCGTTGAACGGCTTCATCCCGATGTCGGCAGCATCATCGAACTCGGGGGACAGGACGCCAAGATCATCATCTTTAAGGTGAATGAGAAAACCGGGGATAAACAAGCGATCGCGTCGATGAACGACAAGTGCGCTTCCGGCACCGGCGCAACCATTGACAAGTGCATGCTGAAAGTCGGGCTGCCGCTGGAAGAAGTGAGCCAGCTGCATTTCGACGGTGCGAAATTGCATCATGTGGCCGCCAAATGCGGCGTTTTCGCCGAAACGGATGTCGTCAATCTGGTGAAGAGCGGCATCCCCTCTGCCGAAATCATGTGTTCTTTGGCGGATGCGATTGTCATGCAGAACTTGTCCGTGCTCACGCGCGGCAACACGCTCAGGCATCGTGTTTTGCTGCTCGGCGGCCCTAATACCTATTTGCCGTTCCTGCAGGAATGCTGGAGAATGCGCATCCCGCAAACGTGGCGGGAACGGGGATACGAATACCCCAAGGACATTCCGCCGGACGAACTGATTGTCGTCCCGGACCATTCCCTGTACTACGCCGCTTACGGAGCCGTGATGTACGGCTTGCATGAACCGGCGGGAGTCGGCGTTTATACGGGTCTTGCAGGCTTGCGGCAATTTATCGCCCATGGACGAAAAGCGCGGTTCGGCGAAAAAGCCGGTCCGCCGCTGGCAGCGGACGATGCCGAGCTTGAACAATTCCGCAAAGAATACAGCATCCCCCGGTTTATACCGGCCTCCTTCGAGCCGGGGCGACGAGTGCGGGCGGTCATCGGGCTGGACGGCGGCTCGACTTCGTCCAAAGCCGTTCTCGTCGGCGAGGACGGACAGATCTTGCTTAAGGAATACCAGCTATCCAAAGGAAATCCGCTCGAAGATACCAAAGAAATCCTGAAGCGGATCCGCGACAAGGTGAAGGAACAGGGGGCTGAACTGGATATTATCGGCTTCGGCGCTACCGGCTATGCGGCGGATGTGCTGGAGAAGACGCTTAAGGCCGACGTTCATATCGTCGAGACCGTCGCGCATATGATGAGCGCCGTCAAGCAGTTCGGGGACATCGACGTCATCTGCGACATCGGCGGCCAGGATATTAAAGTGCTGTTTCTCAAAAACGGGGATATCCGCAACTTCAGACTGTCCAATCCATGCTCCGCCGGGAACGGAATGCTGCTGCAGGCGATGGCCGACCAATTCGGCATTCCGGTTCAGGAGTACGCCGACACGGCGTTCGCGGCCGGCCTCTCGCCCAAGTTTTCATACGGCTGCGCCGTATTTCTCGATGCGGATCGGGTCAATTATCAGAAGGAAGGGTATTCCAAGGAGGAGTTGCTTGCCGGACTCGCGCTCGTCCTGCCGAAAAACGTCTGGCAGTATGTCGTGCAGATTCCGCGAATGGCGGAGCTCGGCCGCAAATTCGTCCTGCAGGGCGGGACGCAATACAATCTGGCCGCGGTCAAAGCCCAGGTGGATTACATCAAACAGCGGGTTCCCGCTGCCGAGATTTTCGTTCATCCTCATCCCGGCGAAGCGGGAGCGATCGGGGCGGCGATGGAAGCGCTGCGCGTCGTGAAGCGGCGCGGATATTCCACCTTCCTGGGGCTGGAAACGGCGATCCGCCTGAGCTATGGGTCCCGCAACGATGAATCCACCCGCTGTACCTGCTGTCCCAACCGCTGCAGCCGGACCTTTATCGATTCCGAGACGCCGGACGGACAAACCGCCCGGTACATCTCCGGCTTCCACTGCGAGAAAGGAACGGTCGAAGACCCCGAAGCCGCGGTCAAATTGACGAAAGAACGGCAGGAGTTGAAGAAGCATTATCCGAATCTGGTGGAATACGAAGCGCGCCGCATGTTCCAGCATGGTTACGATCCCGAGCCGCTGCCCGAATCCGGCGCGGAAGTGACGGACGTCCGGCTGCGGCGAAGCTGGTTCGGCTTGCGCAGAACGCCGTACACGCGCAGTTTCGAGCGCTCTTCCGCCGCGGCCGCAGAACGGCGCAGCCATATTCGCATTGGAATTCCGAAGGCGCTGGGGATTTGGTCGACGGCTCCTTTTTGGCGAACCTATTTCGAAACGCTTGGCATCGACCCGAAGAACATCGTGTTCAGCGACTATACGAGCGAGCAGATGTGGCAGGAAGGAGGCAAATACGGATCGATCGATCCTTGTTATCCTGCCAAAGTCGCTCAGGCGCACGTTCACAATTTATTGTTCAAGCATCATGAGCAAAGGCCGCTCGACTATATTTTCTTTCCGTGCATTACCCATATCCCGACCTATCTGCATAACGTGACGGATTCGGCCAGTTGTCCCATTGTGGCAGGCACCCCGAATGTCATCAAGGCTTCGTTTACGAAGGAAATTCATTTTTTTGAAACCAGGGGTGTGGTCTATCTCGACCCGGCAGTCACGTTCACGGAACCGAATCTGCTCCGGAAGCAGTTGTTTGAGGCGTTCGGCGACCCTCTGACGGTCACGGAGGATGAGAGCGATTTTGCCGTCGATCAAGGCTGGCAGGCGATGAAGCAGTTCGATAGCGAAATGCAGGAGAAGGGACGGGCGATTCTGGAGCAGGTGGAGGCGGAGAACCGGCTGGCCATTCTGCTCCTCGGCCGGCCTTACCACTCCGATCCGGGGCTGAACCACGGCGTGCCGGAGGAGTTTCAGGTGCTGGGCTATCCGGTTTTGTCGATGCGTTCCATCCCCAAGGACGAAGCGTGGCTCCGCCGGTTTTTTCGGAACGACCTGCAAAGCGGCCGGGTGGAACATGCGCTTGAAGTGACGGACGTATGGCCGGAAAACTTCAGTTCCAACAGCGTGCAGAAGGTATGGGCGGCTAAATTCGCCGCGCGTCATCCGCATGTCGCCGTGCTCGACCTGTCCAGCTTCAAATGCGGGCACGACGCCCCGACCTACGGGCTGATCGACTCGATCATCTCCGCTGCGGGCACGCCGTATTCGGCCTTGCACGATGTCGATGCGAACAAACCCGGCGGTTCGATCCAAATTCGCGTCAAGACGTATGCGCACAGCCTGAGCTTGCATGAAGAACGCTTAGCACAAGGAGTGAATTCGCAGAGTTATGGCAACGGAGAAACAGATCCCCCAGGACGAGCTCCTCTTGATTCAGGAAGAGCGGGAATCAGCGCTCGGCTTGAATGCGGGGTCTAGGCAGCAATGGTTCGATCCGGCGCCGCGCCGGTTTCCGGTTAAGGAAAAAGCGACCACGACCATTCTGTTCAGCGATCTGACGATGGCTCATGATCATTTGATCGAGGGCGCTATGTCGGGGCTTGGTTACCGGATGAAGAAAATGGATTGCCCGGACAACGAATCGCTGCGTTACGGCAAAGAATTCGGCAGCCGCGGCCAGTGCAATCCAACGTATTTCACAGTTGGCAATCTGATCAAATATTTGCACCATCTTCGCGACGAGGAAGGGAAATCAACCGAAGAAATCATCAGCAGCTATTTGTTCGTGACGAGCGGCTCCTGCGGTCCTTGCCGTTTCGGAACTTATATCACGGAGTACCGGAAAGCGCTGCGCGATGCCCATTTTGCCGGTTTTCGCGTGCTCTTCTTTCAACAAACGGACGGTCTGAAGCAAGTGACCGGCAGCGAAGCGTCGGCCTTGAAGCTGGATACCCCCTTTTTCCTTAGCCTTCTGAAGGCCATTATGCTGGGGGACATTCTGAATGCACTCGGCTACCGCATCCGTCCTTACGAAGCGGAGGAGGGGGCGACCGACGGCGTCCTGGAGCGTTGCAAGCAGCATTTGTACGACGCATTGAGCCGGCGCAAGCCGCTAATCCCGGCCCTCCTCCGCTGCCGCAAGGAGCTGCGAACCGTGCGCGTGGACCGGTCGCGGGTAAAACCGAAAGTGAGCTTGATCGGTGAATTCTGGGCCATGACGACGGAGGGAGACGGGAATTATCGGCTGCAGCGATTTCTGGAAAGCGAAGGAGCCGAAGTCGATGTCCAACCGGTTACCTCTTGGGTGCTTTATTTGATCTGGTCGGGACGTTACGATACGAAGAAGCGGATGAATCTGCGGGGAGCGGATTCCGGTCGTCAAGGCTTGCGAGGAAAGAATCCTGTCCGTACTCTGCGGATGCTGGCTTTGGCAGACCGGGGTGTGCGGCTGCTCTTCCAAGCCTATGCCCGGACCATCGGCTTGCGCGGTTACGCTCTGCCCGATATGACGGAGATCGCTCAAGCTGCGCATGAGCATTACAACAACCAGCTGCGGGGCGGTGAAGGCCATCTGGAAGTGGGCAAGCTGATTCTGAACGCGATTAATAAGAAGGCTAATATGACCATCTCCGTCAAGCCGTTCGGCTGCATGCCGTCCTCCGGCGTATCCGACGGCATTCAATCGCTCATCACCGAGAAATACCGCGAAGCCATCTTTCTCCCGATCGAAACGACCGGAGACGGGGCGATCAATGTGTACAGCAGAGTACAAATGATGCTGTTCAAGGCAAAGCAGGAGGCACAAAAGGAGTTCGATGAAGCGCTGAGGCAAAAGGGGTATACCGCTGAATCCTTGCCCAAGGGTCGGAAGGTTATCCATCCGCTGCGGACAAGCCGCCATGTCGCGGCCTGTACGGCCGCAAATGTCGTTTACGACATGCCCGGGAGACGGTCAGCCCTTTATTCAACCAAACCGAGCGATATATAATCGTGCATGCTTACTACCCCGTCAATGGGCAGATCATTTTCTTTTTCGTATCTTTTCATGGCATATTCGGTTAAAGCATCAAATCGCCCGTTGCATGCTCCGTTGTAATAGTTTCCGCCGCGCAACCGGTTTTGAATCAAAAGAACTTCTCCGCCGGAGTCCCCCTTGGCTAAAGTGCGAGGATCCAGCTGAGGCTCTCCGAGGACATGTCCAAGAATGGAAACTTTCGTTCCCACTTTCACAAGATCATAGATTTCTTCCACGTGCCGGTTCAGCATCCGAATGCAACCGTGGCTGGCATCATGGCCTATGGAATAGGGGCGGTTTGTTCCATGAATGCCGTAAATTCCCCAAGGAACGTTCAGGCCGATCCAGCGGGTGCCGAAACCCGACCCCCAATTTTTGTACTTATTGATCACAACGAAATCCCCTGCAGGGGTTGGCGTGCCGGGTTTCCCCAAGGAAATGGGATATTTCTTGAAAGGCCTCTGGTGTTTGTCAAGAATAATCAGCTTATTTTTGAGCGGATCAATCTGAATGGAAACGGCTTCGGGACCGGCATCACGCGGCTCAGGCGGGGCAGCGTCTGCAGGGGCCTGTAGAGAGGTGAACAAGATCAGGATGGCAATCGCCCACCGCATTCCGTGAAATCCTCCATTTTCAGCAAATGATGCGTGTATCTTACCCCTATGCTTTCATCCATCATGCATCACAAAAGCCGATTTGCCCAATCCATGGAATGGGAAAACCGGCTTGTAACGCGACAATCGGGAACTGCTTAAAACCCTTTATACTGGGGTTCTTCGTTTTCCAGTTGTTGCACGCGGCTTTCTACTTGTTGAAGGATCTGTTGCGTCTGCTGCGCCGCATTCGTAAAGAGTGTTTTGGCCTCTTGATTTTGGGTCGACAAGGCAAACGTTTCGAGGCTGGCTTGCGCGCTCTTCAAAGAAGAAACGCAGGTTTTCACTTGGGATGCTACCGTCACCGATTTCACCTCCTTTTCCTGATTCCACGACATAACGAAGAATAATGTAACTCCGTTTCCTGATCTGGATTCAAAGTAAAAATTGGGATTTGCCTTTTGGAAGATGATTTCCTTTCCTGGCAAATGATTTTGGGTTTGCTGTCGGCCTTTTGAGCAAATAATTGGACTGTCTGAAATGCGTTCACTGGAGGAGGATAAAATTGTGCCGGACTGGTTAGAAGTTACCATACGTACCTTAGTGGCGATTATCGTGCTCTTCTCCATGACGAAGCTGTTGGGCAAAAGGCAAATTTCCCAGCTCTCGTTCTTCGAATACATTACCGGAATCACCATCGGCAGCTTGGCGGCGTATGTCTCGCTGGATTTGCAAATGCACTGGTACTTGGGGCTGATCTCTCTTGGCGTATGGGTGGCGATATCTTTAGGCATTGAATTTTTGCAATTGAAAAGCAAAAAAGCCAGAGACTTTATCGACAGCAAACCCACCGTGCTCATTAAGGACGGCAAAGTGCTGGAGGATAATCTGAAGAAGGAACGTCTCACCACCGACGAATTAATGGAGCAGCTCCGGGGAAAAGATGTTTTCAAGGCGGCGGATGTCGAATTTGCGGTTATCGAACCTAACGGCGATGTCAATGTGATGCTCACGAGAGAAAATCAACCTTTGACGCCCAAGCATCTCGGCATTAAGGTCGGACCCGAGCAAGAGCCGCAAACCGTTATCATGGACGGCAAGATTATGGATGAGCCTTTGGCAACACTCGGACTCAGCCGGGCATGGTTGCATACCGAGCTGGAAAAATTGGGCGTAACCGCTGAAAACGTGTTTCTCGGCCAAGTGGATGCTTACGGGCAATTTTATGCCGACTTGTTTGATGACAAACTGAAAGTCCCCGAGCCGCAAATGAAAGCTGAGCTGTATGCCACCTTGAAAAAATGCGAGGCGGATCTGGAAATGTTCGGTTTGTCAACTGAGAGCAAAGAGGCGAAAGCGATGTATGAGCAGTGCACAAAGCAATTGCAAGCGGTCATTTCCGACGTAAAACCGGTCTTGCATCATTAATAAAGGAGGCAGCCGCTTATGGCCAATAGCAAAAAGAAAAAGCTGACACCGGTTCAGCAGGAATACCAGGAGCTTGCCAAGACGAAAGAACCCGCCAGACCGGTACTGAAAAACTGCATACGGGCTTTTGTCTCCGGCGGGACCATCTGTTTGATCGGGCAAGCGGTTCAGGAGATGTTCATCCACTGGGCCGGCTTCAGCGAGAAAGAGGCGAGCAATCCGACCGTTGCCGTCATGATCCTCATCTCCGTCATTCTGACTAGCCTGGGAGTATACGACAGAATCGCCCAGTGGGCAGGAGCGGGCACCGCCGTGCCCGTCACGGGGTTCGCCAATTCGATGGCCTCTGCGGCGATTGAGCATCGCGGAGAAGGATTGGTCTTGGGCGTCGGCGGAAAAATGTTCGAGATCGCCGGCCCGGTCATTGTCTTCGGGGTGGTGGCGGCTTTTTTTGTCGGACTTCTGCATTTTATTTTTAATCCCGGCGCTGTAGGGGGGTCCTGATCCATGCTGAAAGGTCATCAAAGCTGGGTTTTCGAGAATCGCCCCTCCATTATCGGCAGGGCGACCGTCGTCGGTCCGTTTGAAGGGCAGGGACCTTTAGCCGAAGATTTCGATATCATTCACGGGGATTTGCGGCTGGGACAGGACAGTTGGGAGAAGGCGGAAAAAGCATTGCTGGAGGAAGCGGCCAAGCTCGCCATCGAGAATGCCGGACTCACGCAAGAACAAATCAACTTCTTTGTCGGCGGCGATTTGATGAACCAAATCATCAGCACCAGCTTCGCCGCAAGAACGTTGATGATTCCTTATATCGGCATATTCGGGGCATGCTCGACTTCCATGGAAAGCCTGGCGGTGGCCGCCAACCTTGTCGATTCGCGCTCGGCGAAATTTGCGCTATCCAGCGCATGCAGCCATAATGCGACGGCGGAAAAACAATTTCGCTATCCCACCGAATACGGCTCGCAAAAGCCTCCCACCGCCCAGTTTACCGTAACCGGGGCCGGGGCGAGCGTCGTTGCGCAGGAAGGGCAAGGACCTCGCGTGACTTCCGCCACGATTGGCCGGGTGATCGACATGGGCATCTCGGATCCGTTCAACATGGGGGCCGCGATGGCTCCTGCGGCGGTGGATACCATTCAGGCCCACTTCCGCGATTTTCAAATCGAGCCCGGCCACTACGATCTGATTGTGACAGGCGACCTGTCGAAAGTGGGATATGAAATCGCCTGCGATTTATTCGATAAGCATAAAGTGCCAATGCATCAAACGGAATACAAGGACTGCGGAATGATGATCTACGATTATGGCAAGCAAAAGGTGCAAGCCGGGGCAAGCGGCTGCGGATGCTCGGCGGTCGTCACGTACGGCCACCTGCTGAACCGCATGCGCAACCGGGAATTCAACCGGATTCTGGTTGTGGCGACCGGAGCGCTGCTGTCGCCGATTTCTTACCAGCAGGGAGAAAGCATTCCCTGCATCGCGCATGCGGTTTCCATCGAAAGCGAGGCGGTCAAATCATGATTTTTCTGTGGGCGTTTTTGATCGGCGGAGCCATTTGCGTAGTTGGTCAAATCTGCTTCGATGTATTCAAGCTGACTCCTGCCCATACCATGACGCTGCTTGTCGTCCTTGGGGCGATCGCAGACGGACTCGGCCTTTACGACCCGCTGATCAAATTTGCCGGCGCAGGTGCTTCCGTCCCGATTACAAGCTTCGGCAACTCCCTGGTACACGGCGCATTGGAGGAACTCAAAAAGCATGGCTGGGTCGGCATTCTCACCGGCATCTTCAAAGTAACCAGCTCGGGCATTTCCGCGGCCATCATCTTCTCCTTCTTGGCCGCTTTGGTCGTCAAGCCCAAGGGATGAACTATCGGATAACGATAAGGCCAAACCCCCTGCGCGGGTATGTCGGCTTTGAACTATGACAAGACCATCCGGAAATCGACCGGACGGTCTTGTTCGTGAGTATGGCGGGGAAGCTGCTTCTTACTGTAATCTCTTGAGTTGGTTAATAATCTTAGGATAAATTTCCTCCTCAATTTGTTTCATATGATTAATGTGTAAATGCACTTTTGATAGTAATTGATCTGACCTGGAGATACTGAATTTTATCATTAAATTTCTACAACATTCCGCCTTCTTTGACAATAATTCTAGTGATTCGAGAAAAATACCGAAATCATTATGGCTCAAAACCGAAATGGGTGCTTGACAAAATAAAGATAGGGCAGATATGGAAAAACATCTGATATTCCTGTAGTGTTGTAAGTCCTACCCCACAACAAAGGAATATGCAGATGCAAACTCAGTATA
>Ga0255334_1000252_pt1 | contig 51480 bp, 51 predicted proteins | sample EtOH5_35cm_T3_12_FD_202080 | JGI IMG/M metagenome (GOLD analysis project Ga0255334, IMG submission 202080) | Sandy soil microbial communities from University of British Columbia, Vancouver, Canada - EtOH5_35cm_T3_129 | ecosystem: Engineered > Artificial ecosystem > Sand microcosm > Unclassified ...
TTCAAGGGCATGCGCGTGGTCATGTTTGAGGGCATCATGGGCCAGCTGCCGGCCGTCGCCGCCTACCCGCTCAATGCCACGACGCGCATGTACGACCGCGGCGGATGCGCCAACCACCGTTCAGAGGGCCCGCGCGCCGACTGCACCTTTTGCGTCACCCAACTCGCGGCCTATGAGCAGACCCGCAACCAGTCGACGGCCCTGGCGTCGTCCCTCACCGCCGACCCCTGACCACTTCCCCTACCCTCCCCCCTCCTCCCTTTGTGTCTTTTAATAAACGCAGTCTTTCCCTGATGCCATTGGATCATCACCACAGTTTTCCATTGTGATCAGGGCAACGGGAGGCTGGCACACACGGTTGCCCACGGACCAGGGGCGGGGGCGCTCGTTTTCCGTTTCCCCCTTTGTGTGGGGAGTCTCTATTTCCGCGTCGCAGGGGGACAACTTTGCAATACAAGCCCACCCCTCCCTAGTAGAAAGACGAGAGAGAGAGAGAGATAGATAGATAATGATGACCGCTCACGAGGACGTCGAAAACCCGATCGGCAGCGAGGCTCTGTGGATAGACTCGGACTGTGCCCACGTACCGAGGCGACGTCGTCACGGACCGATGGGCGATACGGATGACATGATGATCGGACGAGGACGCGACAGAGGCATCTACATGCAATGCCTGTCGTGGATCGTGCCACGCGACGCACGCTTTGGAAGAGGACCGCTCTTGGCGGTGCGGGTGGCGACCGCCCTGACGGCCGTCGGAGGATTCGTGCTGCTCATGGCATTGGCAACGTCCATCGTGGCGGCGACCCAGGCCATAGGCATGGCGGCACTTTCCGATGGATGCAGCAACGACACAAACAAGATCGACTGCGCACAAAAGCTGATCCACGCACACTTTGCCCCCATGGTGTGCGCACCCGTATGGGATCGCCCGAGCATGCCGGCGCACGCCTACTGGATGCGCTCGCGGATCGCCGGGTCGCACGGAACCGATCATCCTCACAAGCGTTATCCGCAGACACTGGAATGTGTGGCGGGCACCATGGGTCTCGCGGTCGTGTACGTCGTCGCCCTTGATCTCACCCTGGCCGCCGCTCTCTACGCCTTGGTTTGGCTTGCGAGGCGTGCACGCTTGGCCCTTGCTCGGCGTCGGCATACGGCGCGCCGCTGACGCACTTTTGCCTTTCAACGAGTCATGTGTTTCCACGTAATGTTTTTCGTTTTTCGAATCGTGTGATTGGGCCATGTGGTCCATTATAAACGGATCATTGTAGTATAGAGAATATGTTTTTCGCTTGGCGCCTGTGCAGCAATGATCGTGGACATAACAGCGGCGCAGACGGTGGATATCGACGCCGAGGTTGGAGCAATGCTGGCGAGCCTCCCCGAACTCCACACAAATCGTTCACGTTGGACGTCTTTACGCAGGGCCTGCGTGGGCGCCTACCGCGAGTGCCGATTCGTGTGCGGCGGCGTATTCGGACGCCAGGAGACGCTCACGGGACGCGCGTGTCGTTCCACTCTATCCGACTGCATCGAGTGCTGTAAACTGGTAGCGATGGTTCTCGTGATGTCTCCTCTGTTTCCCCTCGCCCTGGCGCTTGTGATGCTCGCCGTGTGCGCCATCGTTGCGGTCTTTTCGGTGCAAGGCTTTGTCATGACGGCGGCGGTCTCGGGGTGCGCGTTCACATCGGAGCCCCTCGGGTGCACCGCCGACGCGGTATGGTACGCATTCGGACACGGATGTAGTGTGCGCATCAACGAAACGCACTATGGACCCACCGTCGACGATCAAACATCAAACGGTTCGGCGCGTACCCTGCGGCGGGATGTCTCGCCGTCCACAACCAATCGGTGCCGCGCAAGCGTGGCCATGGGCATGGGCACCGCCACAATGCTTTTCGATATGGTGGCATGCTTTCTTCTTCTCCTTGGGTGGGCCATTTGGCCTCGCTGCGCGCTCTTTGCCCGAAACCTCTATGACGATATCCGAGAACAGCGTGCGCACTGGCACCACCTCGACGAATAAATCCCTTTTCTTTTGCACCCCCCCCCCCACTATCATGAAACGGCACCGCCCTTTTGGTCTGCAACGTGCTTTGTATCCACCACAAGAGCGCAGAGGGTCATAAGAGAAAGACGAGCACCGCGCCTCGATAGAGCCGATCGGTTTGATCGCACAATGCTCCATCATGTGTGTTGAATTGCTTGCACAGCACTGCGCCTTGTGTTGGGAACAGAGCGAAATTTGGACAATAAGCTGGAAAACTGCCTAGAAACAGTTTATCTCAACCGACTCGGTCAACTCTGTCGAGTCACAGCGCTAGTCATTCCCTTGTGGCCCACAGCAGACTCACAAACCCTACTGTGAATCGATTGCTCTTCACGGCGTCGGCGTGCCATCATGACCGAGAACGTGCCTGGATTGGACGCACCCTTTGGTCCAGTAGAAAACGTTTGGATGCCCACATAAAAGCATGCGCGGTTTGCGCCAACTTGCGTGACGCGCAGACAGACAAACGCAAACAATGACAGAGCACATATACTACAGCGCCAACGACAGTGTCGAGGCCGGAGCCATACCGGTGGGCGTTTTCGAATCTCGCAAGAATCTGCTGTGTTGGGGGCGCGCGCTTGGAAGACTTGCGTAGGTGCCCATCAAGAGTGTCGGCCAGAGTACGGCAGTGTGCTTGGATGCCGTGAGACGCCGACACGGTATCCGGACCCAGGTGACTGTATCGAATTTTGCAAGCTGTTGACGGTGGCCATCGCATTCCTCCCTTTGCTTGCCCTGGCGGCGGCGCTTCTCGTGCCCGTCGCACGAGTCGTCTGTATGGCCTTTTCGGTACAGGGCCTGCTCATGATGGCAACGTTTTCCGGCTGTGCGTTCACGCCAGAGCCCGCCCGATGTACCGCCGACGTGGTGTGGCACTTTGCCGCGCCCGAGCCGTGTCGCGCGCGCATCAACGATACGCACTATGGGCCCGTTTCCGAGGCTCAAACAGTTTGATTCATACCCCGCGGAGAAGTAGGGCCTCGCTGTTTACGATCGGCGAGTGCCGTCAGGTCACGATGGTAAGCGTGGGCGCCGTGACGCTCATGCTCAACGGTTTGGCAGGCACGCTCTTTCATATGCTCCGATCCGTTCGCTCCTGGCAAAGGACACACGGCGGCACCGCTCACGACAATGCCCATGTGCGGCAGTGACATCTCGACCAATAAACTCTGTTTCCTGATATTCACCGTGCGAGCGGAGTGCTCTTTCATCCTAAAAGCGGTGTCCACATGTGTGACATACCCAAAAGACCCTGTTGCCAGCGATGAACGCGGTCGCAAACTGCGTCCCAAACGCGTTGCCTCTCTGCGAGGCACAGTATGCGCGCTGAACGGAAGCGAAAATGCACAGCCATTGGGTGCGCCATTTAGGCCAATGGTGGCGATCGTACGTCGGATATAAAAAGGAACGGACTGTCGACGCCAAACGCACAATACAGACAAACGGCCACATACACGGGGATGGCAGAGTGCGCGCAGTATGATTTCAACAACGACCCCGAAGTCGGGACGGTGCAGGTGGTCTCATTCGAGCCCCATAAGACGCTCTCGTGCCGGACGCGCGCCTGGAGGGCCTGCACAAATGCCTATCGAGAGTGCCGCTTTGTATACGACGGCGTGTTTGGACTCCGACAGACGCCGACGGGCGGCGCATGCTGTTCATGTTTGCGGGACTGCACCGAGGTGTGCTGCATTGTTGCACAAGCCGTTGCGCTCCTGCCCCTTGCGGCTATCGTCGGCGTGATTGGCCTGCTGGTCATCAGTGTGGTCTCGGCAGCGCAGGGTTTTGCGATGACGGCAGTGTTTTCGGGGTGTGCGTTTGCCTTGGAGCCCACGCAGTGTACCATCGACGTGGCGCGGCGTGCCGTCGCCACCAACGCGTGTCAAGTGCGCATCAACGAGACGCACTACGGGCCGGCGCCCAGCGAGGATCGAGTCATGGACGTCCTACTGAGCATCACGAAAAAGGACACCTCACCGCAAAAGATCAACGATTGCCACGTGGACGCGATGATGGGTATGGCCGCTGTCACGATACTGTTTGACGGTGTGCTCGGCATCTCTGTCTATCTATTGTGGGCTCTTGGACCCTGCTGTTGGTTCTTTGTACGGGACCTCTACGGTGATATCCAGGCGCAACGCGCGCAGTGGCGTCGCCTTGACGAATAAAAAATCACCTCCAAAAACAACTTGAGCGCCTAAACTCTCAAAGACATTCGACTTTTGTGGGCAGCCAAGGGTCTCACCGTTGGCCGTGGCATAATCGCAGGCTTGCGCGTACAGTTTCATTTTGTCATGTACGGCGTGCGCCCAGTGGGACTGCAATCGTGCCCCCATTGGATAGGCTCTTTTGACCAATTGGAACGCCGGCAAGCGGGCATAAAAGGACAAGGGATTTATGCACGCGCATGCGATACATGCAAGAGCAGGCGATGGCAAAACACACACACTGTGGCATCAATGACGACCTCGAAGTTGGACCCGTACAGACGGTATCGTTAGAGCCTACCACCGGTGGCTCACAATGGGGAAAGACGGCGTGCAGGACCTGCGCTGGTGTCTATCAAGAGTGCCGGTTCGTGTGCGGGGGCATGTTTGGACGCCAAAAGACGCCCACGGGAGAGGCCTGCTGTTCCTGCCTTGACGGTTGCACAGGTTTATGCGGGCTGCTGGTGGTGGGCGTCGTTTCCACTCCTCTCATATTTGTCTGTACGCTGCTCATTGCGTCGGCCATCATTGCGATCTCGGCGGCGCAGGGCTTTGTGATGACGGCGACGCTTTCGGGGTGCGCATTCACCCTTGCACCCATCGAATGCACGAGCGACGTGCTATGGCCTGCCGTTGGGCCAAAGCAGTGCCAGGCGCGCATCAACGAAACCCACTACGGACCCGTGCCCGACTTTCAGGACCGATACGTGGACTTTCTATCTCCACCGTCGGTGCAGAAAAGCGTGTCGCCACGGTCGATAGGCGACTGCCGTCACAGCACGGTCATGAGCCTTGGTCTTGTCACGTTCCTATTTGATTTCGTGGCGGGTATCGTCCTCATCTTGTCGATACCCTGCGCACTCTTTTTGCGCGCGTTTTATGACGATGTCCAGGCGCAGCGTGCGCACTGGCGCCGCCTCGACGAATAAACGTTCTTGTGATCCTTTATCCCATGACGCACGCGCACACACATTGCTTTCCTCAGAAGCAAAAGACAGATGGGGGATGCGAGATTCGCAGGACGCGACAGGAACCATGGGGGACTGCATCGGCATAAACTGGGCGACCTGAACGGGCCTCGAACCTGGTGCCAGGTTGCTGCTCCGAACACGAATCTGGCTCCAGGTTGGGCATTCATTTCCCCTTACATTTCCTTCCCTTGGTGGGCGGAACGTTATGAGTGGCCAGAACCAGGGCACCAATGGCGGCATCCTGAATGGGATATATAAAGCTGCGGCCCTTTGCATGGATTTCAAGCCTCTGCAGAGACAACAACACCTATACCACCGACACACCTTTCTCGCTCGTGTCCCCTTCATTCTTTCTATAGTCATGTCCAAGCGCACGCACCACGATATGATCAACGCCGACGGCAACGGCACCATCGATAGCAACAGCAACAGCCAACTCGTCGCCGACTGGGTGGAAGCGCGGGCGCTCAAGAGGCGACGCACGGCGGCTCCCGCCGAGAACAGTGTCGAACAGGAGCAGGTGGAGGACCTCGTCGCGCTGTCCCGTTCGGGCAGCGAGCGCGCCCTATACACCGCGATCACCGACGCCCCGCACGATGCCACCATCAAGGCCATAGTCCGCATGCTCCACGAGCCCAGGCCGCTGGTCCACCTGCTCGCTGCAGCGCGTCGGACGGGAAACGCGCCCTTTGTCATCAAACCGCTCGTCATGGCCGCCCGCGGTTACGCCCTGAAAGCCGTCGACGTCCTTGTGCATTACCGTGCCTGCGGTGCGACACTCACCGAGGTCGTCTACATTCTGTCGCGCAAGGGCGAGGGCAACGCTCTGCGCGTGCTCTTGAAGGCGTGCGCCGACCACCCTACGGTGACGCGCAAACAGTATGAATGCTGCCTCGAGCAGGCCCTGCACAGCGCCGTCAAGGACGACCGCTCGTGCGTCGTCCGGTCGATCGCCGATCTGTGCTCGATGGATATGCTCGAGGTCGCGCTTCATCGGAGCGCCGCCAAGGGCTACGACGGCAGCGTGTTCAAGGCCCTGTGGCCACGCGTCAAAAAGAGCGTGTGCGCCCTAAACATGATCAGCTGCGTCGAGTCTGAAGCCGTGCGCCAGTTTCTGCTGGATGAGATCAAGGCCGGACACACATGTACGTCACAAGATTGCGACTGCGCCGCCTAGACGGGAGGAGCAGCGCCGGTGACGATACTATTCTCCCCTTGGACGAATCCCTTGTATCATTTTATGTGCCTCTCTTTGTAAACACTGTTCTTTTACCCATCGCTCCCTCTACCCCTCCTCCTGCTGCTACAACCGTGCACACAAGGGCGCCGCTCTGGAAAACGTGTCGTGTACACAGGGGCACACAGTCTCGATGAATGCCATAGATTGGGCGCCGTAGGTGGGTTTTTGTCGGTGAATTCCTACCTGTCAGGTATTTGGCGATGAGCACAAAGGACGCAGCCTTGCTGCTTGACCTCATTACACTGCACGCTCTCTTGTACGTCGGCGTCCATTTGCTCCCCGCCTCTCTCCATTTGCAACTCTTGTCGCGATACCCACGCGCGCTGCAGGTGCCGTCTTTATGGGTGGGCGTCGGTCGTCTCTCCACACACACCTTTTCTTCCACCCCTGCGTGCCCTCCTCCTGTTTTAAGGCCTTTGGCTGCACATCAGGCTCTGAGCCGGCTGGGTGCGAGCGCCGGCCACCACGGGCAAAGCCACGCAAAGACGGGACCCACACAGGAATCGGTCGTTCGTTATCGAGGATACGTGGCCTTGCCTGAATGGCCAAACCTGGAACCAATGGCAGCGGTCATGGGGGGAAATATAAACAAGGGCGCCCACCTTTGTCCCGACTCCCAACCTCTATCTGCCAAGAGCAGCGACACACCGCCATCGGCTCCCTTACGTTAGGGAGAGAAAGCTGCCCAAGCACACGCACGAGGACATGAACAGCAGCAACGGTAATGATGCCGCCACCACAGCAAACAATGCTGGCGGAGCGGTCGCCGCCAGCTGGCTCGGACAGGCGGCGTTCAGGAGGCGCTACATGACAAGGGCCACGGACGCGCGGACCGAGGACGAGCAGATCAACACCATTGCCATACTGGCGCGCGCGAATAGTATGGACGCACTGCGTCGCACGGTCAAGGATGCTCACTTCCGCTCCGTTGTCGAGGCCATGGTGCGAACGCTCAGCGAACTCAACGCGCTCTGCAATGTGTGCATCGCGGCACACCAGACAGGCGCCATGCCATCCGTCGTCGAGCCGCTCACGATCGCCGCCCTGGATGCTGCAAAAGATGCCGTCAACGTGCTCGTCCACTATCGCCCGGACGATGCGGAACTCGGCGAGGTGGTCGACAAGCTGGTGCGCGAGCAAAGAGGCGACGCGCTGCGACTGCTGTTGGACGCCTGTTTTTACCAGACCAACGTGCCGCAGCGGCTGTACAAGCGCTGCCTCAAGCGCGCCATGAGCGCCGCCGTCTACAACGACTGCGCGCCGGTCATCGAATCCATCGGGGACCTGTGCTCTGCCGCGACGCTCGAGACCATGCTCTACCGCAGTGCTGGCAAGTGTCAGAATGGCGCCGCGTTCAAGGCTCTTTGGCCCCGCGCCAGAATGAACGTGTGCAGCCGCACGCTCTTCACCTTTATGGAACCGGGGCCCGCGCGTGACTTTATCCTCTGCGAGATTGAAACCCAGACCAGGTGTATCGTGTCTGACTGCCAATGCGTACCCTGCGCCCAAAACGACGCGTCGCGACCAAAGGGGTCTTTGACGCCTCCTGCGCACACTGTCGTAGATGTTCCCCTTGGCACATGTATATAGAAAAGATCCTTTAAAACGCTTGTGCCCTTTTGCCCGCTGTTTCTGTGGCGAAATACACATACCCCACGGCCCCAAACATAACTTTGCTAAAGGAAGATCGAGTATGGAAGGGGAACTTGGCCCAACTGTGTGATTTCCAGCAAACGAGAGCGTAACCAAACACGTTTACGGCGCCAAAGGGTTTGCCTGGCAGAGATTCACCATCGTATGATTGCCAACTAGTGGGGCGGTTTCACCCCATGTGACTCTTGTGACGCTGCCTGTTTGTGAGCACGCAAAAGTGACCAAAGTCGTGCCAAAATGAAACGCTCCCCAGCATCACCTCCCATTTGTTGCACACACAATGTCAAAGCGTGTGCCCGCAAACGCGCATGACCTCTATGTGACCACCCCCTTGTATGCAAGAGTAAACGATGGCTCCCAATGGGTATCGGTTGGCTTTGAAAGAGATTTGAATATCATTGCAGCAGACAGCCGTGTCACGTGCGCTGCGACAGCACCACCCGAGACCACAGTGATTGGCAGACCGATTCGACTGGACAGCTGCTTGGCCAATAATCAAACATAGGAAACAGGTATTTATGCGCGAGGCCTTTACGTCAATAAAACCGAAACACTTGCACACACGACCTCTTTCAGTAATCTACAGACATGAGCCATACCAAAGCTACCGACACGCCCACAGATAGTGCCCTGCCGTCCGACGGGGCCCACGAGCGTGCGTATGCCCAACCGCCGGCGGCGGTCGATGCGTGCCGCCTATTGATGGTCTGCCGTGCCTTTCATGACACGTACGGCGACCAGGCTCTGCTGGAGACGTTTTGTGCAAAGCTGGGCACGGTCGTTCCCGATACCGCTTCCGAGACGTGCGCCAAGAACTGGCGCTCGCTATTCCACGCGCAGACAGCCCCTGCTGACGGCACTGGCTGCTCCCAAACAGAGTGCGCCACCGAGACCTACTATGGCGGATGCTGCGTCTACCACGGCCAACTGGCCGATGGCCTGCCCGACGGCCACGGAGCGATGATCTTTGTTGGTGACGCCGTCGACGCCGCAACAGCACCCCGCGGTCCGCGCGTTTCCGACACCTTTGCGTGGACGCCGTCGCGCGGCAGCCGCTTCGAGGGCCGCTGGAGCGGGGGCCTCTTTGTCGAGGGCCGGTGCGCCTTTACCCAGAGCAACGGCCGCGCTTTTGTGGGCGTCTTCAAGCACCCGAGGGTGACTGGCGACTGTGGCCACTATGACGGAACGTGCGTGCTCCCAAACGTTGGGCGCTACACGGGCCAAATGAGGGACGGCGTCAAGCACGGGTGGGGCATGTGTGAGACCGTCGACGGCAGCCGGTACGAGGGCCAATTTGCGCAGGACAAGAGGGACGGTAGGGGCTCTGTGTCTTATGCGAGCGGCGCCAAATACGAGGGCCAATGGAAGCGCGACGCCTACCATGGACGTGGCGTCTACATCTCGAACGAGGGTGTGCAGTACGAGGCCTTTTGGGATGCCGGGCACCCCTCGCTGGTATGCTGACAGCGATCAGGTTCCACGCGAGGCGACCGCGCAGGCGCGCCCGTGTCGCAGATCGCAATAGAATAGTCCATTCTTTATCATGCCTTTTGCCAAACATTTTTAGGGGTTGTTTCATCTCGTGTGCTACTTGCCTGTTTGCAAGTGCGTATGTAGGACCGCCAAGGATTCGTGCTGAATGACGCGCCCCCACCATCCACTTGCCCTCTGGTGGAAGGGCGCATCTCGCCAAAAGAGGCCGTTTTGGCGCTATCGCTGCCCTGTGCGTGTGCCCGCTCCGCACGGCACCGGATGGGGACCGATGATGCGTTTTGTACTTTTGTCCAGATTGCAAGCTATCGTACGACCAAACTCTGTTGCCATTTCCATTGGTAGGAACGTGGTACAGTTCATAAAGCACATGAACGACAAGATCACAACAGGCAGTGTCAAGACTTTTCTTTATAAGTGTTTCTTGTGGACAAAGCACACGTTTGGAGGCTACGAAACCCCGCATAAAGGCCACGCGCCGACCACAAGCCGACAGCGATGGACATGCGCGATCGACGCACAAGTACCGCCTCCCGAAGCGAATTGCTGGCGCACCGAGTGTGGTCCATTGGGGACGTTCCGTTCAATAGCACTCTAATGGCGTTGCATACTCGCAAAACAGACAACATCGTAAAGGTCGTGCTGGATGAAGCCATCCCCAATTGCAAAGCTTTGACGGGAAACGATCTCGTGTGCGCGACCCAGACACCAAACGTGTCCGCGGCAGTGACGGCAATCGTGGACAGCGCGCGCGATGTCTATTGGCCGAGATGATGTCTGTGCCATTATTGGCTGCCACGCAACCAAACGGAAACGCGACAAAAGAGTATTTATGCGTTTTGTTCAAAAAAAGAGTCGCACAACCTGCAAACGGTGCGGCTACCAAAACTATATGGACGCGAGCGACGGTGATGTGAGCGCGGCCCTGGGCGACTTTGCCATTCTGCCCAACGAGGTCCTGGAGCATGTGTTCCTCAATTTATCGACTGCAGCCGATCTGGGGCGTATGTTGAGCACCTGCCGCGCGTTTGCTAATATGGTCAACGACGAGCGTCTGTGGAAGCTATTCTATGCAACGTTTGATGCCGTCGACGTCAACGCTACGCCCGGCGCATGGGCCAAGAACTGGCGCTGGCTGTGCCGCGCGCGAACAACACAGGCAGACGACCTCGTTTCTGCACAAACGACGTGCGGCACCAAGACCTATTACAGCGGTTGCTGCGTCTACCACGGGGAACTGCTCGATGGTCTGCCCGACGGCTACGGCGTGATGGTCTTTGTGACCAACGCTCCCACGAGATCATCGGACCGCGACCCTCGCGTTTCCACTGCCTTTGTGTTGTTGCTGACGCGCGGCTGTCGCTTCGAGGGCCGCTGGATCGCTGGCCTCTTTGTCGACGGTCGGTGCGCCTTTTCCGACCGCGCCGGCCATATCTTTAATGGTGTATTTAAAGATGCCATAGTGACCGGAGACCACGCGCAGTACGAGGGCACATGCACCTTTTTCAATGGCGAGCGTTATACGGGCCAGCTGATGGACGGCACAAAGCACGGACGCGGTGTTTGCGAGTACCCCAACGGCAAGCGGTACGAAGGTGAATACGCAAACGGCAAGAGGAACGGTCAGGGCTTCATGCTCTTTCTGAGCGGGGGCCGATATGAGGGCCAGTGGAGGGACAACTTGCGCCACGGGCATGGCGCTCACACGACAAAGACGGGCACGCGACACGAGGGCCAGTGGAAGCGCGACAAGCTGCACGGGCACGGGGTCGAAATAGACGTGCGCGGTTTCCGCTTTGAAGGGTGCTATGTCGACGGCGAGCGGATGGGATACGGCGTACTGACATGGGTGAATGGGGAGCGCCTAGAGGGCGATTGGGTGGGCGACGGCCTCCATGGCTACGGCACAGTCATCTACAGTGACGGCGAGCGATACGATGGTCAGTGGAAGAACGACACCAAGGACGGATATGGCACCACAGACTATGCCAACGGCGACCGGTACGAGGGAAACTGGAAGGGAGACCTCCGCGATGGCCGCGGTGTCTACCGATGGCCCGACGGAAGCCGGTATGAAGGCAACTATATGGGCGGCAGGAGACACGGACAGGGTGTTATGGCTCACGCCGACGGACAGCGCTATGACGGTCGGTGGAAGGACGACGCCCGAAACGGTCGTGGGACCATACTGTTTCCTGACGGCGATCGATACGAGGGACACTGGAAGGACAACCAACTACATGCGCACGGCGTCTATCAGTGGACTGATGGTAGGCGCTACGAGGGCAACTACGAGAGCGGCGAGAAGCACGGTCACGGGACCATGACGTGGCCCGACGGGCGGCACTACGATGGCGAGTGGCAAAGGGGTAAACGGCACGGTCGGGGTACATGCCGGTTTCCCGACGGCACTCTTCTCGATGGACTCTGGCGAGATGATGTCTTTGTCGGCGACCACGTTCCCGACACCCCAGTGGCGACCATGTCCGACGCTCGGGCATTGAGTGGAAAACGCGCACGTGGCGTGTGGTAATCACATAGGGGCGTCTTCTACCAGATCACCTCGGTGAGGCGCAAATGCATGTTGTTTGTCTCTTGGCCCAGTGTCGTGCCCGTGAAATGGTATTGTCCAGGGAGGCCTCTCTTGCGGTCGCTTTGTGCCGTACCTGTATCCGTGAGCGTTGGATGGGGGCCGCTCCCGCGACTAGGCGAATCAAGAGGATGAGGTGAAATCGACAGAAAGCACGGTGGTGGTGGTGGTAGACCATCGTGGGAGCCTTTCTGCAGGTGGCCAGAGCCTACCGCCGGTGTAATGTATGGACAAGGTCGACAAGACGTATTGGTCGCATGCGTACACAATGATTCATTGAGGGCCGTAGCATAAACGGTACTTGTGTCGGCATAGCGCGAGCATACTATACAAGTGCATCACACGACCACCAAACCCGTGATAGTTGGTGCCAAAACGTATGCGTCTCGGTTGAACGCGAAACGCGAGGCCAGCATACGCGGTCGAATTTATGTGCGCTCACAGACGCACATGAGGCACCCCCTTGTTGGTCGTGACATGTGAATAATTTGATGCGAATGCCACACCGAGAGAGCGCGGGGCGACCCTTATATAACAAAGCGGCCATGGTCAGCGACGTAGACAATGGCTATTGGAGGGAAACGACTTGAAGAAATGGGATTAGCTTGAAAACGACCAATCGAAGCTGGATGTGGACACATATTTATGGATTTTTGCTCGAGCAGTACCACACAACTCTGACATTACGATCGCCGAGCGCATGGACACTGACGACGCCAACGTGACCGATGCATTGGGCGACCTTGCCGTGCTATCCACCGAGGTCCTAGAGCATGTGCTTCTCCATCTGGCAACGGCGGCCGACGTGGACAATCTATCGGCGACCTGTCGTGCGTTTGCCGCCATGGCCAGTGATCAACGTCTTTGGAAATCGTTCTATGCGACGCTTGGCGCAGTCGACACTGGCGCCGCGCCCGAGGCGTGGGGCAAGAACTGGCGTTGGTTATGCCGCGCACGAACGACGCCAGCGAGCGACCTCGTTTCTGCGCAAATGACATGTGGTAGCAGGGCCTACTACGGCGGCTGTTGCATCTACCACGGCCAACTGCTCGACGGCCTGCCCGACGGCTACGGGATCATGGTGTTTACGACAGACGCTCCCGGTGGCTCATCGACTGGCGATCCGCGCATCTCGAACGCCTTTGCGTGGTCGCCCTCGCGTGGCTCCCGCTTCGAGGGCCGCTGGATCGCGGGCCTGTTCGTCGACGGCCGATGTGCCTTTTCCGAACGCGATGCCCATGCCTTTAGCGGCATCTTTCGAGATGGGATGGTGACTGGAAGCGACAACTATCACGAGGGCACGTGCGTCTACTCTGACGGCGAGCGTTTCATGGGCCAAATGAGGGACGGCGCAAAGACGCGTGGTGTCTCCGAGTACCCTGACGGCAGGCGATACGACGGTGAATGGGCGAATGGTGAGAGAAACGGACAGGGCTCCATGTCCTATCCGGACGGTGACCGGTACGAGGGCCAATGGAAGGACAGCCTCTTTCACGGACAGGGCACCCTTGTCACAAAGTCGGGCACACGGCGCGAGGGCCAGTGGGAACTCGACCTGATGAACGGAAAAGGAATCGAGATTAACGTGCGCGGTTTCCGCTTTGAGGGTTCCTATGTCAACGGCAAGCGGACCGGCCATGGGGTCATGACATGGTCCGACGGGGAACGCCGCGAGGGCGACTGGACGGACGGTAGTCTCAACGGTCATGGTGTGATGACCCTTGAGGACGGCACCCGGTACGAGGGCCACTTTAAGAACAACGAAAGGGATGGCCACGGCATCATACAGTATGCAGGCGGTGACCGATACGACGGCCACTGGAAAGCCAGCTACAGGAGCGGCCACGGTACATACGTGTGGACCAGCGGCAAGTGCTATGAGGGCAACTACAAGAACGACAAGAAGCACGGACGGGGTACCCTGTCGTGGCCCGACGGCCGGTGCTACAAGGGCGAGTGGGAGCGGGGCATGAAACAGGGTCGCGGAGTGCATCGTTCAGCAGAGTATACCTATGATGGCGAATGGTCGCAGGACAAGCGACACGGCCGCGGATCCTGCCAATTTCCCGATGGCACTCTTCTCGACGGACTCTGGTGGGATGATGTGTTTGTCGGCGGTTATGTTCCCCACACCCCAGTCGTGGTGACCGTGCCCGACGCTCGGACGCCGAGTCGGAAACGCGCGCGGTGATCAAAGACTATTGTCGCCTGACCGAGCCACACCGTGGGGTCCAGTATATACATATATTGCTCATTTTTACAAGTATAGAGTGTCGAGCACAGGAAACCCTCTGTATACATACACCTTGTGCACATATCTCTATCGGTTGGGGTTGGATTGAAAGTGCTCTTGACGATCCAGGCGAGGACAAAAGAGGGTTCAATGGCGACAGCAAACTATTGCTGGGCGTTTCCAAGCCCACACTTTGGTGGTCAACATGACGCGTTGGTTGCATGCTGGTACGCTGGTTTATCGAACAGGTGGGGGGCATCCACTGCACAAGTGCACCGTATGAGCATCAATCCCATGATGGTTGGCGCCAAAACATACCCTTGCCTAAATGTGAGCCGCGAGCGCAGCATACGTTGGACTTGGGCACACCCACAAACGCACACGATTCGCGCACACGTTTACGAGGTGCCTCATGACAAGACACCAGCCTGCCGGTGGTGACATGCGATGGTGGTTCGATGCAAGCACGACGTAACGGGTCGGTCACGGGCGGCATCGGGCGGAAACGACACGGTTACCTATTGGAAGAAACATGCGTGATTGGTTAGTCAATGACCAACGGAGAATTGGATAGGGGCAGGCGCGGTCGTGCGCTGGGCTCGAACGGGTTCACACAGTCTTTACAGCACGATCGCCGAGCGCATGGACACTGACGACGCCAATGTGACCGACGCACTGGGCGACTTTGCCGTGCTATCCAACGAGGTCCTAGAACATGTGCTTCTCCAGCTGCCGACGGCGACTGATATAGACGGTTTGTCAGCAACATGCCGTGCGTTTGCTCATATGGCCGGCGATCAACGCCTTTGGAAGAGATACTATGCGACCTTGGGCGCGGTTGATACCGAGGCTGTGCCGGAAGCATGGGGCAAGGACTGGCGCTGGTTGTGCCGCGCGCGAACAGCGCCAGTAGACGACCTCGCTCCCGCCCCAACGACATACGTCAACAAGGGTTGGCGCTGGTTACGTAACGTATGGGCGACGCCGACCAGCGACCTTGTTCCTGCCCAAGCGACATGCGGGAGCAAGACCTACTATGGCGGGCGCTGCGTCTACCATGGCCAACTACGAGACGGTCTACCCCACGACTATGGCGTCATGGTCTTTGTGGCAGACGCCGGCGGCGAGCCGTCGAATCGTGACCCGCGCGTTTCAGACGTCTTTGCGTGGGCGCCATCTCGTGGCTGCCGTTTCGAGGGCCGCTGGATCGCGGGCCTGTTTGTCGACGGCCGATGCACATTTTCCAAGAGCAATGCCCACACCTTTAGTGGCACCTTTCGGGACAAAATGGTGACGGGAGGCGACACCCACTATGAGGGGACATGCATCTTCCTCGATGGCGGGCGTTACGTGGGTCAGCTGAGGAACGGCGCGAGAACGCACGGTGTCTACGAGTATACTGACGGCGGGCGATACGAGGGCGAATGGGCAAAGAGCAAGAGAAACGGGCAGGGCTCCATGTCCTATCCCACCGGCGGACGGTACGAGGGCCACTGGAAGGACGACCTGTTTCATGGAGAGGGTACCCTTATCATGGAAACGGGCACACGATACGAGGGCCAGTGGGAGCGCGGCAAGATGAACGGACCGAGCGTCGAAATTGATGTGCGCGGTTTCCGCTTTGAGGGATGTTATGTTGACGGCGAGCGCAACGGCCATGGGATCGTGGTGTGGACCAACGGAGAACGCCACGAGGGCGACTGGATCAGCGGCAGCCTGAGTGGACACGGCGTATCGGTCTTGAGCGATGGCACTCGATACGAGGGTCACTTTAAGGACGGCAAAAGAGATGGCCATGGCACCGCACGGTATCCCGGCGGTGCCCGGTACAAGGGCCACTGGAAGGATGGCTATAAAGACGGATACGGCACATACAAGTGGGCCAACGGCGACCGATACCGCGGACACTGGAAAGCCAACGATATGCATGGGTTCGGTGCATACGAGTGGACCAACGACAGCCGCTATGAAGGCAGTTACAAGCGCGGCAAGAGGCACGGCCAGGGTACTTTATCACGGTCAACTGGGCAATTTTACAAGGGCGAATGGAAGCACGGCATGCACGACGGTCATGGAGTCTATCGCTCGTCAGAGTACGTCTACGAGGGCGAGTGGTCGCAGGACAAGCGTCACGGCCGTGGCTCCTGTCGATTCGCCGATGGCACTCACCTCAAAGGCCTGTGGCGCAATGATGCCTTTGTTGGTGATCATGTTGCAGACACCTCGGCAGTGATCGTGTCTGGTGTCGGAACACAGACTCAAATGCGCACATGTGATCCATGATCAAAAGTGTTTTGCTCCGCCTTTGGGGCCTCTATTGTGCAACCCAAATACAAAATGTTTACCCTGTTGGAATGGCATTCCCCGGAAGGACACGAGAGTCTGGGGAATGTTTCCCTGCGCACGGTCTCGCTCACACTCGAGATTGGGGCCATTTGTGTTGGGCAGACGATCCAGAGAGGATCGGGAAAGGAGACACATAACATCGAGATGAATCCAGCAGAGGTCTCGGACAAACGCTTCAAACTCGGGCGCGCGCCATAGGACCATGCACCTGTAACGGTTCGTAGATTGCTCAATTACCAGGGCCGACATGTACTTGCCTTTCAACAGCGCGCGCACCGTGGTCAGATGATGTACTAATTGACCATAAGCATGTATAGTACATGCGAATGTTAACTCTGGGCTTGGTACATCATCAGATGGTTGCCTGTATCTTTTAAACACGACTATATTGCGGGTCGCGTTGTTCAGTCAAATAGCACACGCGAGACCTTGGTCTGATACGCATCCATAATAACAAACATGCTGCATGTATGTGTTTGACTGGCGCACGCACAAAGCGAAAACCCTTACCTCGCATCGCAGCCTGCCATTGCGCTCTGGCAGGAGGTGGTGGTGCGGCACAGCCTGTACTGACCAAACACCAAACGGGTTTGCGGCAACGGATAAGTTCCTTGATACTAATAGAAACTGCCACTTGTAGGGCACGATGCCCATGACACAATGATTGGCCTACAGAGAACCAATGAAAACGAAAACAGGCACGTATTTGTACACTCTGTTTGAGCACAGTCAAACAGATCATAGACATGGATACCAGCGCGTTCACGCATGTAGACGGCACCGTCGCGTCCGAGACCCTAGGCGACCTCAGCGTATTGCCCAACGAGGTCTTGGAGCATGTGATTACCCGCCTGCCCACCGCGGCTGCCATAGGCCGTCTATCCATGGTGTGCCGCACGCTCCATGAAATGGTCGCTGACCAGCGGCTCTGGAAAGCGTTCTACGCAACGCTCAGTGCAGTCGATGTTGATGCCACGCCCGAGGCCTGGGGCAAGGACTGGCGTTGGTTGTGCCGTGCACGGACAACACCCTTGAATGATTCGGGCGCTTCCGGCACTGTGTGCGCTACCAAGGTCTACAAGAGCGAACATTGTGTCTATCATGGCCAACTGCTCGACGGCCTTCCCGACGGATACGGAATCGTGGTCTTTGTATCAGACTCTCTCGATTTAAAAGGCCACAGTCGACTGGACCTCACAAACGTCTTTGCGTGGCTGCCGTTGCGCGGTTCGCGCTTCGAGGGAAACTGGGTCCAGGGTCTATTTATCGACGGCCGATGCGTCTTTCAGAGCAAAAACCATGTATTCGCGGGCACCTTCAAGGACGCGATGGTTACCACGGACGGAAGCTATCACGATGGCGCGCTAACGTACCCTGATGGGGATCGTTACATAGGGCAGCTAAACCGTGTCACATTACACGGACGCGGCACCTACGCGTTTGCCGATGGCGCCCGATACGAGGGCGAATACGCAAACGGCAAGAGGAACGGACAGGGGTCTATGCTCCATTCGTGCGGCGCACGATACGAGGGTCAGTGGAAGAATGGATTACGCCACGGAGATGGTACCCTTATCCTGAATGCGAGCGTGCGGCACGAGGGCCAATGGAAGCGCGACAAGATGCATGGCCGTGGAATCGAAATCGATGTGCGCAGTTTTCGGTTTGAGGGCTCCTACGTCGATGGCAAGCGGAGCGGCCACGGCATTCAAACATGGATCAATGGTACACGCTACGAGGGCAACTATGAAAACGGCCACAGGGACGGCCGCGGCATCATGCGCTACAACGACGGGGACCAATATGAGGGGCAGTGGAAGGACGACCTAAGATGCGACCACGGCGTCTACCAGTGGGCCGACGGCAGCCGCTACGAAGGCGACTATGAAAGCGGGGAGAAGCACGGTCGAGGTGTCATGTCATGGCCCGGTGGACAGCACTATGAGGGCCAGTGGAAGCGCGGCATGAAGCACGGTCATGGAGTCTATCGTTCACAAGAGTACACCTATAACGGCGAATGGGCGCAGGATGAGCGCCATGGACACGGCATCCTCACGACAAAGACGGGCACGCGGCACGAGGGCCAGTGGGAGCGCGGCAAGCTTCACGGTCGCGGGATCGAGATTGACGTCCGAGGCTTTCGCTTTGAGGGTTTGTACGTCGACGGCGAGCGCGCCGGTTACGGCGTCCAGATGTGGACCAACGGCGAACGCTACGAGGGCGACTGGGTGGGCGACGGCCTCCATGGCCAGGGCCTGTCAATCGATGGGGACGGCAACCGATACGAGGGCCGATGGAAGGATGACCTTAAGGATGGCCGCGGTGTTGAGCGGTATGCCAACGGCGACCAGTACGAGGGCCAATGGAGCCATGGCATGAAAGATGGCCGTGGAATCTATCGCTCATCAGAGTACATCTATGAGGGCGAGTGGTTGCAGGACAAGCGGCACGGCCGAGGTACCTGTCGGTTCCCCGACGGTACCCAACTCGGCGGACTCTGGCGCGATGATGTCTTTGTCGGCGCCGACATCCCGATGGCACCCGTAACCGAGACCGCACTGTAATACGGGTGTCCATCGCAAGTGACCTTTGGACCCATAAACATGATTCGAGACTTGTTTTCCCGTCAGAGGACCATATCCTGTCTGGAGAGATGGCTCTGTTTCCCGACGGCGACCCTCTGGCAGGATGGTGCCATTTTCATGTTGTTGTTGTTGTTGTTGATACTCTGGCCATGTCCGCACTCTGCGCAAATAGAGCCAAACTCGAAAACGCGCCCATGCGTATCATGAGCAAACATGATTTGTTCTCTCGTCGAGGCTTTCTGCGTTGTCCGGCATATTGTTGACTATCTTTTTCTACACAGAGGGACCATACTCAATGGTCGCCCGTCGGTCAGCCGAACCAGGCCGCCCCAAACGGCATTCAAAAACAAAAGAGGTGGAGGAATTATTAAAAAAAGAGGAAAGAAATCCATCATTGTTGTTGAGGGAGAAAGGCGGAAAAGGCCATATACATGTGCTGAAAAGAGAGAACCAGAGCAAAGGAGGGGGGTGAGAGAGAGAAATCACTGGAGATGACACATCGTGGTGCCGACCTGGAAACCCGGTATGGGGTTGTTTTGCTTGTCGCGCCTTTTGGCCGCCTCTGGGTGGCACGTTCGACAGTAGGCATAGTCGCAGTCGCGTTTGCGGTACTTGCACGTCTTGAGACATGCCTCGCATATCCAAAACTCGCCATCGTCCATCGTCTCGATCATGTGGTGGCAATCCTCATCGCAATAGGTGCAGGTCCAGTCCGTATTGTAAAACGGCCCATGCACGATCGAGCGAGGCTCCGAGTCATAGTAATCGATATCGATAGTGTGCTTGAGCGATGCCATGGATGTTTTTCGTTTCGTTTCGATGCTGTGCGAGATTATATAAAAACTCGGGCGGAAGCCACTCGATTGGACGATTGGCGCCAATAGAGCGCATTTGTCATACCGAGGCGTTCACATTGGCCAGTGGTGTACTCGCATTTTCATCGAGTGCCACTCTGGACCATTGAGGGCCGGCTTCATTGTCGGGGTCTTGCCAGTGGAATGCGGCGTATGACTCGGGTTCACCGGACGTTATGCTTATGATGTTTCGGATCTCTGCCCGAGCAGTGCCAAAAACACGGGGAGAATGTACAAGAACTATACGCGTTTCACGATGTGGGTCGCAGGTTTGAGCCCTGATGCTGATATCAGATCGAGTCTGGCTCAGTGTGGCCTGAACCGGTCCTGCGCTGGCCAGGCGCCAGCCAACGCCAGGCACATTATCAGCAAGGGAGATTGTCTCGGAAGCCTTTGATCACGCGCCCATTACTCTTTTGCACAAGAGGTCATTTCTGGCAATGAGATAGAGCGCGAGAACAACAATGGTGGGTGACTAGCTGGCCCCTGTTGCTGATAATGCAGCGAGTCTGCACGCGATTCTGACCTTGTTGAATCCATCAGTGGATAAGCAATCAATCAATGCATCATACTGTCACCAGTGTGCCTGCTCACATCAAAGATCATGACGTACCACAATCGATACGTGCATCAGTTGAACATGGCTCGTACGCATTCACACAGTGCACAGACAGTAAACAGGTAATGGTGGTGGTGGCCACCGCCCACATTTCCCGAGCAGACGGCAAACCGTTGTGGCCCATCGAGTCCAATGCGGGGATCGCACCGGGCCGCACGTTTGCGATGCCAGGCGCGCGTGATTGGTGCGCGCATCCATTTCTCGTCCTCCAAAGCGAGGCAATATACCAACTGACCGTGGCCTGCCATGGCGCTCTGGCAAAGGCCGCCGGTCAGGCGCCAAACGAACCCATCGGGACAAGAACGACCGTGGACGATTGAATGCGCAAACACGCCCGGCGTCTGTTGGAGGGAGCAGGCTTTTGTCCCCTGATTGGTTCATGGGCGATAAAACGAAAACACAACGAGCAGAGGTGCGCACTGCATTTTGTCGAGCCAGAACCGGACGCCTCGTGGACGGGAGAACACTGTCAAACGCATGGACGCAGACAACGGTGACACGACCGATACGCTAGGTTACTTTGCCATGCTGCCTAATGAAGTGATAGAACATATTATCGTTCAGTTGTCAAGGGCATCGGATGCGTGCCGACTGTTGATGACCTGCCGGGCTTTTGCCGTCATGGCTGGTGACCAACGTATTTGGAAGCTGTTTTATGCAACCCTAGGCGCGGTCGATACCGGCGCCGTGCCTGAGGCGTGGGGCAAAGACTGGTGCTGGCTGTGTCGCGCGCGAACAACGCCGGCCAACGGCACCAACTCTATCAAAACTGTGTGCGGCGCCAAGACCTATTACGATGGGTGCTGCGCCTATCACGGCAAACTGCTTGACGGCCTGCCCCATGGCTATGGTATCGCGATCTTTGTGGCCGACGGTCTCGCGATTCAAGGGCGCCGCGGCCCATGCGTTTCCAACGTCTTTGCGTGCATGCCGTTGCGCGGTTGCAGCTTCGAAGGAAAATGGGCCAGAGGCCGATTTGTCGATGGTCGCTGCGTCTTCCAGAACCATGATAGCGTATTTAGGGGCACCTTTAGGGATGCGATGGTGACCGCAAGCGAAAGCTGCCACGATGGCGTGTTAACATATGCAAATGGCGAGTGCTATGTGGGCCAGATGAGGGGCGGCATGATGTGCGGGCGCGGCGCCTACACATTTGCCAGCGGCGTCCGCTACGAGGGTGAATACGCGAGCGACACGAGGAACGGCCAGGGTTCTATGTTCTACTCGGACGGTGCACGATACGAGGGCCAATGGAAGGATGGCAGCAGAGACGGCTACGGTGTATACCAGTGGGCAGATGGTAAGCGCTACGAGGGCAACTACAAGGGCGACCAGAAGCACGGGTGGGGTACTCTTTCATGTCCCGACGGACGGCGCTACGAGGGCGAGTGGAAAAAGGGCATGAAAGATGGCCGCGGACTCTATCGCTTGCCGAGCGAGTATACCTACGACGGCGCGTGGCAGAGGGACAAACGCCACGGTCACGGCACCTGCCAATTCTCTGACGGTCGCCACTTTGATGGCATCTGGCGGGACGACATCCTTGTCGAGGGGCACACCCAGGTTATCCCGACGATACCCATATCTGATGCCGCGACCTAAACACGATCCTGTTGGGCAACGTATTCACTTCCCATTTACATACGCAATACAGTCCAAAACGTATCGTCCGTCTTGTACCCCCAAAAAGGCACGTTCTCCGGGCGGGACACAAAGGTCACTCTGGATGCTCCCCCTCCTCGAATTGCATGTGTGCTTTCGTCCACGCGGACAGAGTAATGCTGGGCAATGGCTAGAGACTTGGCGGTTCACTGGCTAGCCATCATTTCGGAGCCAACTGGCTCGCTGCGGCTTAAGCCGCCTTTATGACGGAATTCGAACCGCACAAGAGCCCACACGCTTTATATCAAGGGTGACCCAATCCTAGAGGATGAATAGGGGCGCAACTTGGTGGAGTTGGTGGCGGAGTTGATTGATTTCATTGTATTGATGCCATAATAAGCGATGATATCTGAAATTGCTTGCTTGACACTATGTCCCACGCTGGAAAACAGAAAGGAATTTGCATAACAAGGCGCCAAATTGCTTGCAAAGAGTTTATCTCAATCAACTCCACCACCGACTCCATCAAGTTGCGCCCCTAGTCATCCTCCTAGAATGCCACCATGGCGGGCGCCAACAAGGCGCACAGGCGGCCTGGCCGTACGATGTCCATGGGGGTAATTTCGATGCCCGCGTCAGCCGCAATGTCAAACAGATCGGCGTATATTTCCCAATCGGGGAGCGTGGGCCCACCTTCGGCTTCGGCCTGGGCGGCTAGCGACGCCAGGAGCGACTCGTCGATGCGCATGCGCCTTCCGTTGGCATAACTCGCCACGTCGGCGACGTCCTGCGGCGCTAGCCGCGATGACGCTCCAAGCGCGCAAATTTGTCTCCACGCGTTGTATTTCCATGTGGGCCGCCGCGCGAGCAGCGGATTCGTCGTAGGGGCTCCAAACAGGGGTCCACCTCTCGTGGACACGCTCGGTCGCACACGTCCCATGTCTGGAGCCGCGATGCCGTAGACAGATGTGGCCGCTTGGCGTACGGCCGGGAGTGCCAGATCAGCACACAACAACTCGGGCGTTGCGCGCTGCGCTTCGCTTGGCGTCACTCCCAACGCGGCGGCAGCGTCAAACAAGCGATCAGCACCGGGGAGGCCCCCCGATGGCTGCACGGGACTAGCAGAGCACGTGCGCTGCCATATATCGAACCCTTGAGGCGCGCCCGATGTGGCCCATTCGCCAGACATCAGCGGCACGCTCTGATCTGCAGCGTATTCGCCCAACGCGATGCGCACATCGTTCACCAAGTCGCACTCGCCGATCCATCCGCCACGGATCTCGTGTGCGCCTTCTCCCCAGTCGTACGCAAAAGCGTCGGGCGCGTTCCACCTGTACACGTTCATAACGGGTTCGGCGACAACAGTGGGCACGTCCTCCCACGTGACGGGGTCGGTGCGATTGTAGGTTCTGAGTGCTCCGTCATAATCGGCGACACCCACAGGGATCTGACCGCCGTCCTGCGCGACAATGTCGGGCGAGGCAAGCAATCCCATGAACCATGCCAGTGCCCCTGCGTAAGGGGCTAGTCCGGGTGCCACGCTTGGATCGACGTCCGGCGACCCCTGCACGACATAGCCACGCGCGTCGCCGGAACCTCGACGTTGCGTCACGGTGACCATGGCCGCCGACGCCTTGGTCCGGATGCGTGGGTTTGGGCTGGGCAGGACGGCCACCAGGGCCGCTGTCTGATGGTCGTCACTTCGTGACACAAGAACATAATAACGCGTTGCACTGGCACCTCCGCAGACTTCTTCACCGAGGGGCGACACGGGAGCGCGTGCTGGAGCCTGCGGCGCTTGAGGCCCATGAGCCATGCCAAGGAGAGAGCGCAAGGATCTCATGGTTGTTTCCACAGCATGTGACCTTTTCGTATGCAGCCCTGACGACACGCCAACGCGCGCGCGGCCTGCCTCCCCTCCCCCCCCCGCTCTGCTATGCTGGAATGCAAGGAAACGGGCGCCGCGTGTCGTTCCCACAATCCCAAGACGTGCCAAAAACCGCAAAGAATGTCTGGGTCTCATTGTGTATGATTTGGATTCTCCCGCAAACTACACAAGACGCATTCTGAAAATGGATCACCCTCAACCTATCGGTGGACCCCGTTTGTCTGTGCGCGTTTGACTCACCAAAGTGCGGAACGGGAGGTCCCTTTGAGTGTGCTTTTGCCACGCCTGAACCGTAGACTGCACCCCGTCGCTTGATCGAAACGAGATCATCCAAACTGCCTAATGGCAATTGTATCCGTGCACCATTCCAAACGGCCACATCCACGCACTCTTGTTGCAAGTATCCCCATCCCCTAGAAAGGCAAATTGTTTCGGTCGGACGGTAGGACTGGATTTGAGTGCGAGCCCTCGAAAGCCAAATAGCACGGGTTGCGCGGGAAATACACATTGAAACCGTTGTCTTGTAAACGTAAACTTTTTAAGCAATGCACAGCCAAAATAAGTGTGGATTACTTAAAATCCTGCAAACGCCATGGGCAGCAGAGTCAACTTGTAAGTTTGTGGCCAACTTGTATTATTCCACTTTTGAGGATTTGCACTCACGTTCTGAGCACGCTATGGGGAATTTGCTATATCGGCTTGGAGCCGGCTCAAACTGGCATAGTCTGTGTTAAACCGGTTCAAGCCGGCCAGCCATTGCGCAGCACTGGGACACGGACGACCCTGTTGCCTGGATTTTTACCGGCAGAATGCGGAATGATGTGAATCGACCCGGCATATGCTTCGGATGTTTTGTATCCCGTTTCGGATGTCGAAAATGTAAAAACATCGCGCGAATTGTGTGCGTTTACGATCTGGTCTGCGGGTTCGAACCCGATACCAGACCGGGCCGGCTCGGCGCGGCTTGAATCGGTCCTGCGCCGGCCGCCCAATGTCATTGGCAAGACAGGCCGCCCTCCCTTTGTGCTGTGCTCACTTTGCCTTTTGCACCAGAGATTGGAACCGTTGCCGACCCTAGAATCCCAGGGTGGGGGAATGGGAGCGATGGCAAGAGACTACCCAACCTCTTTTTGCGCACGACGCGGGCTCGCCGCATGTGCGCCTGCAGGCTCTGCCGACGATCCGGCGCGCGTTGGTCGCTCATCCACCAAAGGGTCCGACGGCGTGCTCGCCCTATTACAGTCGCGACCGTGTTGCAATCAATGCGTGTGTCGACCTGGCATGACCCGTGCGCATCTATGGAGCGCACAAACAACAAACGCGCCGTGGCAGCCGTTTGCGCCTCTCACATAGGACGCGAGAGCCCGCCGAGTCCAGTATGGAGGATCGCAACGAACCACACGTTCATGGCGGCGAGGGTACGCGCGCGTGTTTTTCGCTTTCAAAGCAGGGCGATGACCAACTGGCCATGGTGCTTTGCGCAACGCATGTTGGCCCATGGGACGAAATGGGTCCGTGAGAGCGGGGACGATCGCGGGCGACCAAATACAAAAGACACGTATGGTGTCTGCCGAGTACCGATTTTCGCCTTACTCTTCCCCAATTGGTTTATGGGTGGCTGGTGGGAGCGTGAGGGAGAAAGACATGTCCACGCTTCGTTTCGGCCAGAGCCAAAACGACGAGACCGTTGGCGAAACGTATGGACACAGACGGTGGCGATACCGCTGGTGCGCTGGGGCGCTTTGCCGTGCTGCCCAACGAGGTGCTGGAGCACGTGATCGTTCAGCTGCCGACAGCGGCCGACGTGTGCCGCCTGTCGGCGACCTGCCGCGCGCTTGCCACCATGGCAGACGATCAGCGCCTGTGGAAGTTGTTGTACGCGACGTTTGCCGCGGTCGATATCGAGGCCGTGCCTGAGGTGTGGGGCAAGGACTGGCGCTGGTTATGTCGCGCACGGACGACACCCGCCGCCGGCGATCCTGCGCCGGCCCAAACGGTGTGCGCCAGTAGGGCCTACTATGGCGAGTGTGGCATCTACCATGGCCAACTGCTCGACGGTCTGCCCGACGGCTACGGCGTTATGGTGTTTGTGGCAGACGCGTCTGGCAAGCCGTCAGGCAGCGACCCGCGCATTTCGAGCGCCTTTGCGTGGGCTCCGTCGCGTGGCTGTCGCTTCGAGGGCCGCTGGATCGCTGGCCTCTTTGTGGATGGGCGATGCGCCTTTTCCAAGCGCGATTCCCATGCCTTTGATGGCATCTTTCAAGACGAAATGATCACCGGAGGCGGCAGTTACTGCAAAGGAACATGTGTCTACCCTGGCAGCAAGCGTTACGTGGGCGAGTTGAGGGACGGCGAGAGGAATGGCTGGGGTTCCATGACCTATCCGGATGGTATATGGTATGAGGGCTATTGGAAGAATGGGTTATTCCATGGTCAGGGCACCCTCATCATGGATGAGGGCACGCGGCACGAAGGCCAATGGGAGCGCGACGAGTTGCATGGGCGCGGGGTCGAGATTGATGCGCGTGGTTTTCGCTTTGAGGGGTCCTACATCAACGGCGAACGGACAGGCCACGGTGTCATGACGTGGCCCGATGGCGAACGCCGCGAGGGCGACTGGACGGGCGGCAGCCTCAATGGTCACGGTGTGGCGACCTTTGGGTGCGGCGCTCGGTACGACGGTCACTTTAAAAACAGCCAAAGCGACGGTCACGGCATCGCGCGGTACGCTGACGGCGACCAATACGAGGGTCAATGGAAGGATGGGTACAGGAACGGGCATGGTACATATCGGTGGGCCGATGGCGAGCGCTACGAGGGCAACTACAAAAGAGGCGAAAAGCACGGCCAGGGCACTATGTCATGGCCCGACGGACGGTGCTACAAAGGCGAGTGGAAGCGCGGCGTGGAGCAAGGCCATGGAGTCTACCATTCACCTGACTTTACCTATGATGGCGAGTGGTCGCAGGGCAAACGGCACGGCCGGGGTAGCTGTCGATTCCCCGACGGACGCCGCCTCGATGGACTGTGGCAGAATGATGTCTTTGTCGGCGACCACGTTCCCGATCCGCCGACGGTGACCATGTCCGACGCTGCGACGCGAGGTAGGAAACGCGCGCGTGGCGCGTAACCGGGGATGAGCGTTGTCTCTGGTGGGGGAGTCGCCCTCTTCCCATTGTGTGGCACAAATACATGTCATCCACTGCCCGTGGGTGGAGCGCGCCCCAATCCGTGAAGCGATGTTGCCTGATAATGTCCCTTGCAATTGCTCTGTACATACACCTGCCCCCCCCCCTCCCGTAATACTAGATTTGAATCGCTATCACCAGCAAGCGGTTCAAGGGAGACCAAAGGAGAGAGAGAAAGAGAGAGGAAGAGCAAGAGACGACATCAACGGTTGCCATCAAGGTTTGTTTACAAGCTGGCCCAGTACCTATTGCGCGGGAACAATGCGCCTGTTGCCCCTGTTGCAATTGGCCTGTGTCAACCGGTGGAAAATGTCTGGATGCCGATATTTATATACGTATCCGCCCTTGTGCTGGCAGAATCGCTAAACGCGCACGCTGCCAGACACACACGATGGACATGGACGGCAGCAATGATGCGACCGAGACACTAGGGTACTTTGCCCTGCTGCCCAACGAGATGCTGCAGCGCGTATTCCTATGGTTGCAAACGGCGGCCGACGCATGCCACCTATCGACGACCTGCCGCGCGTTCCACGAGATGGCCAGCGACCAACTCCTCTGGAGAGCCCTGTACATAACGTTTGGCGCGACCGATCCCGACGCCGTGCCCGAGGCATGGGACAAGGACTGGCGTTGGCTGTGCCGCGCACGAACGACGCCCGCCAACGATGTCGACTCTATCGAAACTGTGTGCGGTACCAAGGCCTATTACGGTGGGCGCTGCGTCTACCACGGCCAACTGCTCGATGGCCTGCCCGATGGCTACGGCGTCATGGTCGTCATGGCCAACGACATCAAAGAGGAGCAGTGTCGTTCTGGCCTGCGGGTTTTCGCTGCCTTCCCCTCGGCTCCGACGCGCGGGTGCCGCGTCGAGGGCCAATGGGTGGGGGGCACGTTTGTCGATGGTAGGTGCGCCTTTGCAGATAAAGAGCACGCCTTTATCGGCATCTTTCGACACGATATGGTGGCCGCCGCCAAAAGCTACTACGACGGCGTGTGGGTCTATGAGAATGGCGATCGCTACACGGGCCGATCGAAACGCGACACACCGCACGGGCGCGGCGTCTACGAGCACGCCGACGGCAGGCGGTACGAGGGCGACTACTTTTATGGCGTGAGAGAGGGTCACTGTGTGGCATCCTACGTCAATGGTGCCCGATACGTGGGCCAATGGAAAAACGATATGCGCCACGGACAGGGCGCCCTTACGACAAAGACAGGTACGCGACACGAGGGCCAGTGGGTGTGTGGTAAGCTTCATGGACATGGGATCGAGATCGATGTCCGAGGCTTTCGCTTTGAGGGTTCCTACATCGACGGCGAGCGCGCTGGCTATGGCGTCCAGATATGGGACAGTGGCAAACGCTACGAGGGCGACTGGGTGGGTGACGGCCTCCATGGGCAGGGCCTGTCCATCGATGAGGACGGCAACAAATACGAGGGCCGATGGAAGGACGACCTTAAGGAGGGCCACGGCGTCGAGCACTATGCCAATGGCGACCAGTACGAGGGCCAGTGGAGCCATGGCATGAAAGATGGCCGTGGAATCTATCGATCGACGGAATACATCCATGAGGGCGAGTGGTTGCAGGACAAACGGCACGGTCAGGGCATTTGTTGGTTCCCCGATGGCACCCACATCGAGGGCCTCTGGCGAGACGATGCCTTTGTCGGTGACCATGGTTTTACCACCATCGCAGCGGCGGCGACGGCGACATCCACGTCGCATACCGAGACACAGACCAGAAAACGCGCGCGTGGTACATGACCGCTGTGCACCTGCTCCCCGTTCAGACCAGTATAGGAGGTCCGAAAAACGCATGCAATCTACTCTTTCACAAGTGTGCTCGGTAAACGGTGAGAAGCGGCCATGACCCCCCCCCCTTTTAGGGGCAGATACATTGCCAAACTGTGTCGGTTCGCTAGGCCTTATACGAGACCAAAGTCTGCTGTGCGTCCACGGCGACAGGCCTAGTGCTGGCCGACGAGCCATTGGCCAGCCTGGCTACACCGAATCTGTACCTGTCCCCTTTGTCATGCCTCAATAGGTTTTCGTTTTTGTGGAACAATGCCAGGCCACTGGCCATCACTAGATGCAATCAAGCGTCCCAGCAAAGGTGGTGTCACGCGGCAAACCATGCAAACCCTTTTCCGTGACTTGAGCGCCTCTTTGCCCGAGGACAGGATCGCGCCCTTTGCGTATGTCGCAAAAACGACGATGATTGGACAGCGTGCAAACAAAGACGCCGGTGCCTGCGCCATGTGCTTCCCACAGTCGCAACCACAGCAGCAATAGCCACACACACACACACGCGCGCGCACACATGGACGACGACCCTCTGGCAGACACGGAAACGGCTGCGCCATCCAAAAACCCTTTCTCGTGGACACGCAAGTGGAGGCGATGCGCGAAATGCTACCGCGAGTGGCGCTTTGTGTCGACCGAGGTGTTTGGTCCCGCCCCAAAGACGACGCTCGTGCACAATTGCTGCTATTCTGTCCTGCGTTGCGTGTGCACGGTTCTGGGGACCGTGGGGCTTGCGCTGCTGGGCGCGCTGCTCATCGCCATCCTGCTAGTTGGCCTTGTGCACGCCGCCGTGGTACAGAACATGCTCTACGCCGGCATCAAATCGCAATGTAGATCGCACGCCGACCCCATCGGCTGTGCCGTCAATGCGTCGTGGGCCATGTACGCGCCCGTTGACTGTCACGCGCTCATCAACGAGACGCACTATGCGCCTGCCAACCGGACGTACGACGACGCTCGGATAAGGAGTGCGCGCCATTGCTACGACAAGGCCCTGTACGAGCCTGCAAAGGTGCTTTTGTCGATCGAGGCATTGGTCGTGAGCGTCATCGTTTTGGTCACGCTCACGGTCCATGGGCAAATGCCGGTGATGCGCGCATGGTGGCAGCGCATCGAGGCTCATCGCGCCCGTTGGCGCTCCCTCGATGATTGAACGCACATCTTTCGTTTGCGGAATACACGATGCATACACGTAAAGGTCCCTGGTTTCTCCCTTTCTCTCCACATACAGACGCAAAACGGGCTACTGCCTTTTCACGACGGTCGCTCGATCCCCATTGTGCATGCTCCCCTAGATACAGATACACAGCGATCACACGGCACAATCGGATATGCCCCCCCCCTAGTGCGTGGCCATTGTGCCCTTTGAAAGGCAAGACAAACGCTCAAAACCCCACAAATCATGATGCACGCAATACTGTCTGGAGGGAAACGACGTGGTGCCTGACAGACTCACAGCGTTTCTCAAAGCATGGGTAGTGATGCGGCGGACTATGGTCGGCACAGTACATCCATACCGATCGTGATTATCGCTCCACTTTCATTGGCATACGTCGGTCCAATGGAAAATGCAAAAACGTGGCGGGTGTTGGCGCATGCCGCACCTCTGGCAACAAAGCCAAAAGGCAATAGACACATGGACGCCGATACAAACGATGCAGCCGAAACGCTGGGCGACTTTGCCCTTCTCCCCAACGAGACGTTGGAACATATGTTCACGTGCCTGCACACGGCGGCCGACGCGTGCCACCTGTCGATGGCCTGCTGCGCATTTCACGAGATGGCCAGCAGCCAACGCCTGTGGAGGGCACTCTACAGGTCATTCAGCGCGGTCGATCCCGGCGCCGTGCCCGAAACGTGGGGCAAGGATTGGCGCTGGTTGTGCCGTGCACGAACAACACCCGCAAACGATTCGGATCCGCCCGCTATTGTATGTGGTACAAGGGCCTACTATGGTGGCTGTGCCATCTACCATGGTGAATTGGTAGGCGCCATGCCCGACGGTTACGGTGTCATGGTTTTTGTGGCAAACGCATCCAAAATGGCGCCGCAGTCCGACCCACGCGTTTTGAGCGCCCACGTGTGGTCCCCCTCCAAGGGGTGTCGCTTCGAGGGGCGCTGGACGATGGGCGTATTCGTAGACGGCCGGTGCGCCTTTTCCCATGACAGTGCGCGGTACGAAGGTGACTGGAAGGACAATATGCACCACGGATATGGTACGTATGTGACGAAATCTGGCACACACTATGAGGGCCAGTGGGAGCGCGGCAAGGCCCACGGGCATGGAATCGAAATCGACGACGAGCGCGGTTTCCGCTTTGAGGGTTCTTATGTAGACGGCGAGTGGCGCGGCCGCGGCGTCATGTTGTGTGCGAATGGGAAGCGCTGCGAGGGGAACTGGCAACGTGGCAACTTGCATGGCGACGCTCTGGTTGTTTACGAGGACGGCAGCCGATATGAGGGCGGGTACGCACATGGCAAAAGAGACGGAAGGGGATCAATCCTCTACCGGAGCGGTGCGCGGTACGAGGGCGATTGGAAGGGTGGCGTGTATCATGGCCAGGGCACTTATCAGTTCGCCCATGGCATCCACCTTGAAGGCCTCTGGCGTGACGGTGCCTTTATCAGTGCGATGCCATCCCCCGTACCTTGACATGGTCCCCCAAGTGGTGTGGCACGACCATGGAGACACGCCCTAATAAAGGACAGATGCTTTTATTGTGTTAGCGTGCCTAATCGGCACAATGGTCTCCATCTCTTTCAAAGAGGTGCATTTGCTCAACACGCGGTAAAAGCAGGTGATCCGTGTCAGTGACCAAACCGTCCCACGTCCTGGTGTGTCTTGTCCATGGTACGATTCATCCTGATGACAGAGAGCGCCCGAGGCGCGTTCGGCGCAGAGCCAACCCGCTCGGCGAGCCGTTTGCCAGCATTGTTATGCGCGATGCCGTAATGCGATTGGCGCAAAAAAGGCATCCATGCAATGGCGCGGAGCCGCGTTTCAGCGTGGTGGTTCTCTAGCCAAAGGAGCGCAGGAAAGCAACGCATGAAGGGCAGGCCTCCCACGGTAGACATCGAGGAGGCGTTTGTGCCTCTCGAGGACGAACCATCGCGCTCTTGGTGGACTCGCACGCGGGGGCAATACATTGACCATTACCGCGAGTGGCGCTTTGTGTGTGGCCAAATGTTTGCAACCACTGTGCCCAAGGTGACGCTCACGTGCCGCTGCTGCCGCTCGGCCCTTTACAACGCGTACATGCTATGTGGCTTGCTCGTCGCTATGACTGCGCTTTGCGCGCTCGTCGCCGCCGTGGTAGTCGTCCTCTGGTGCGTCGGCATGCTGCAGACCGTGGCGTACGCCAGCATGGGTTCGGCTTGCCTTGCACACCACCGACCGATGGATTGCGCCCTGAACGCGTCGCTGGCCCTGTATGCCTCGGCCGACTGCCAGGTGCGTGTCAATGAAACGCACTTTGCGCCTGCCGACCGGACCTCGGACTCTCGAGTGCGCACGGCGCACCACTGCTACAAGGAGGCGTTCTACGTGCGTGGCGCTGTCGTTTCAGCCGTCGAATTGGGGCTCATCATGTTGACCATGATCGTCGCGATTGACCTGAAAGACCCTCGATCCGCGCTGTATGCATGGCGACAACGCATCGAGGTCCATCGCGCACGCTGGCGCTCTCTCCGCGATTAACGTTCTGATCCCTTGCCCCACCACCATAGGGATACGTGTTTGGATGTCCTGACCAGATGCAATCATATCTTTTCTCCTCTTTTGTTACTGGGTCAAATACATGGAGCGATCGGACGGGCGCTTCTCCAAACCCGCGCCGTCGCTTGCCTCGCTTTGGTTCATGAGGGTGGGTGCCGACAAACGGCCAACATGCCGATCCGTCTGCGTCGGGCCCATGGTCGACCCACCCATTCTCGTACCATGTTTGGATAAAATCTCGCCGTTTCGAGTCGATTCGCTGGCCGATGGCCTTGCCCCCTCCACGGGAGCGGCACTCGATGTTGTGTCAGATATGCGACCACATACAATAGGACCTGTTGGTACAGCGCATCCTCCCTCATCATTACCAACATGAATGCCCGTGGCGAGTTCCACTATCTTGTCTTTTGAGCGCGCAAAATGGGGGAACAAATCAAAAGAATACTGTTTACACATGTAGGACCAAGATGGACACAAGAGGATCGGACCAGAGCGATGATTGGGCAACATCGCTTTTTGGCACTGTCGACCGCCCACCTGATACAGTCTTTGGGTGCGTCCCGCGATGAACTCGCGCGCAGGAAAAGGGACCGACAGGTGTCGCGATCGCAAAACGGGGTATGTGTCATTGGCTCGAAATGCTATTGGATGTGCAAAAGTGGGGACCGCGCAGGCACGCAAATGTCTGAGCAAAGACGCCAACGGCACCAAGAGAGAGCACAAGCACAATGGAACAGGATATCGAGGGAGGGGGCGACACCACCAAAGGCCACGGTCGGCGACCCTGCAGGAGGATTCTTCGAGACACATGGCACGAATGGGCCTACGTGTGCCGCTCGCTCGTCGAGCCCGACGAGCCCGATATAGGGCGTCACCTGTGGCGCAAATGCGTCAACATGCTGCTTACCGGGTGTAACGCGGTGGGCATATTTGCGGCCACCCTGCTGGGCATGATCGCCTTGACCGCTCTCGTGTGTGCCCTGGTCGGTGTCCTCCTTGCTCTCGCGACGCTGCAGGGTGTTGCTATGATCGCGCTCACGCCCGACTGCATGGCGCACGCCGACGCGACCCAGTGCGCGCTCGACCGCGTTTACGCCATTCGCACTACATGCCACAGGGAACAGGGACGCACCATCAGCGACGAACAACTACTGCGTCAAGAGTGCGGCCATACGTCCCTCCTCGTGGTTGGCGTCATTGTCTGTGCGCTCGACATCGTTCTGGGTGCCTTGTTGCTTGTCCTGATCGCAGCGTGTTTGTGCTCATGGGACAAGTGCAAGAGGTTGAGCCAACACGTCCGCGAGCACCGCACGCGCTGGCGCTCCCTCGCCGATTAAATGTCCTTGTTCCCCCCTCCCCCGTAGTGACAAGTACATGTTTTTGTTTGCTTCTGGAGCGGCAGGCTCCCATCCTTTAAGTTGCACCGTGTGAACGGCAGCATTCTATAGAGAAGGAAGGTAGCCAGGACATCTGGATGGAGAACGAGACAGCGCAGATACTACGCTGACGCTATAGTACATGGCGATGCTAGCTAGGATAGAAAACGCGTGGGACACTGAGAGGGATTGCGTGGCCCCGTACGCCGTACGTGGGCACGGGCGGCCGGCACGTCGCCCTCGAACAATGAATGGAACCGATCGACTGAGCGATTTGCTGCCGAGTGGCAGCCGTACGCATATACCTCATCAAAAGGATGCACGCAAGCACCTCCCGCGCAGCAAAGAGCATATATTTCAAAGGGGCAAGGGGATACCATTGTCCTCGCGCGCCAAATGGCGCAAACTCGCATTTCGCCCGTATTCGCTCGGGTACGATTGGGTCGACAAAGAACGTGACAAGGAATCGCGCGTGAACGGGTTACAACAAAAGCGCGCGCGCAACGCGCAGACGACAAACGTATGACGGATATCGAGGCTCCCGCGCTTCCTCTTCTCCAGAGCGAGCCATGCTCTCGGAAAAGCGGTGGCAGCAAACGGAAACGGTGCAACAAGTGCTGGCGCGAATGGCGCTATGTTTATAGCGAAATGGTCGCACCCAGGGTCCCCACCATGGCGACTATGCGCGACCGCTGCTGCTCTGTCTTGGAGTATATGTGTGCGCTTTCACTCGTCCTTGTTATGTCTGTGCTCGGTGTGCTACTCGCCCTCGCTATAGTGTGCGTGCTCGCGTGGATTGGTATAGCGCAAAACGCGCTCTATGCCGGCGTCGTATCAGGATGCCTATCGCACGCCCGACCCATCGATTGTGCTGCGAACGCTTCGTGGTCCATGTACGCGCCTCTCGACTGCCATACGCGCGTCAATGAAACGCACTATGCCCCTGCCAACTGGACCTCTGGTTCGCGAATGCGATGGGACTATGATTGCAACGACAAGGCGCTCTACACGCCCGGGCTCATTCTCCTGGGGATCGAGGTCGGGCTCGTTCTGGCGCCTGTCGTGCTCGTGTTCCTGTATCAAGAGTTTAGGCTGTTGATGCATGGGTGGTGGCAACGCGTACAAGCACACCGCGCACGCTGCCACTCCCTCGACGATTGATCCAGACCTGTCGAACAATATGTTGTAGTGCGCAAACTCTGAACAAGAGCAAAAGAGGCACGCCGTGTGTTCTATCAAACGTGTAAAGGGAAAGAGATGGTGGGGCCGCTCTTTGCGGCGCTCTAGTAATCTGCGCTCTGAGCACGCGCAAAAAGGTCGGTCAGCGCGTCGAGGAGGATCGCGAGCGTCGGGGCTCTCTTGCCAACCGACCCTCCTTTGCCGCGGCAACTAGAAAGGCTGTACCCACAAGATACCCGTGCGTTTGAAAGCAGAGCATGTTCCAATACGGTGCACGTTCCCATGGGTTAGGAATACAGTGATAAAACCAAACATGACCGTACAGCGCACCAATGCGTGATACAAAACGGTTTGGCGATCGAGCAAATGAGGTCGTTCACGGGACACGAGACCATCCGTAACCGTACAAACCACGAAAGCGGTCAAACCCGACTATGCGCGTCCAATCATGTGATGAGAAAACCGTATCTCCATGCCCGTTGGACGAGACACATGCAATCGAACCGACGGTATGGCGACAAACGCGAAAACACAGGTAGATCACACCCGCCGGCGGGCACGCTTGCAACGCGCACACGCGTTCGAATCCCATACGGTCCCCTGGTGACATCCAGCGTGATGGGGTCCATGGTATCGTTGTTGCGGGCATCTTCTAGGGAGCAAGGCACACCGCCGTTCCGCTCGGTCACATCGATGGACGAGGTCTCGACCTTTCGGGGCAAGTTTGTCGCCTACAAGCGCAAAAACGAGCGCAGGGAGCCCGTGCACGACGGCCTCTACTTTGGCTATATCAGTCCTGAGATCGACCGGTGGGGCGTATTTGATCTGGGCCACGAACTAATCGTCGTGTGGCTGCCGGACCAGGAGCACTCTCGGCACGTCTTGCTCGCAGATAAATTGGACGGTTTCGAGGTGCGCCTGGCTACACCAGTGGAGATGCTGGCAATCGCAAAACGTGTCCGCGCGGGTCAACTCACCATCGGGCTGCGCAAGAGCGAACAAAGGAGACTGGTGGAGCACCTAGAACGGGGTCAGGACGATCGACTCTTGCCGCTGACGCAGCGGTCGTGGCGCCTGCGCGTCGTTTCCAACAGTGACGGCGACCTCGGCTGTCTGCCCGAATAAACATTGTTTGTTTAGTTTTTCACGGAACTTTGAGCATGTCTACACAAAATGGCACGGTCGAAAAGAGGCACTATGCGCATGCATTCGAGCAAAAGCGCGCGGAAGCAAACGCAGAACAGAAGAGGTAGAGGTCAAATGGAGAAGGACATTAAGCAAGGAAGCGACGCCAAAGGCCGCCGCTGGTGGGTGACCGGCAACGCACGGTGCGAGCGGACGTGTGCGCGCCGCTCGCTTCCCGCCCCCAGTGAACCGCGTCTGGGCCGCTACCTGCTCCACAAGTGTGCCGACCTGCTGCTCATGGCGGGCATAGTGGCGGTGGCGCTCACTGCCTGCCTGCTTGTTCTCGCGTCCATTCTTGCCGTCGCGCTCGGAGTTTCCGCGTTTGTCACCGTCATTATCCTGGAGAGCATGCAGGACGTCGTCCTATGCCTCCTTGTCCTGTGCGCTTTGACCTCTATGTAGTGCCCGTCTCGCTCCGCCAATCTCCAAATAATGATGATGTGCCATTGATCGGGCACCGCACCATCTCAACTGAGTAGTAAAGAAATGGTGTCTACCTTTTGCGTAAATGACTCGCGCGTGCCTATACCATACCATGTGCCGGTGCATCGAGGGTGACCTGTGTCGCATTTGGGGTGTCTGAAACAAGACCGTGGCCCCTTGCACAGCGCCACGAGACGGTCGTGCCAAAAGGTGGCATACAGGATAAAGTCAGTGTTTTACTCGCAAGTGCCGTTTCTCTGTTTTGTTGCAATACTTTTGTCGGTACGATCGGCTGTGCGTGTTTGCTTTTACGCGCGCAAGAACGAGAAAGAGGATGCAAGGGGACCAAAACGCACAGCGCCCCTGTTATGTTTACGAAGTCATGATGGACACGAAAGCAGGCAGCTGTTGGACCAGTGTGACTGTCGGCAACACCATTCTGGCGCCGTCGGCGACTGATATCGACATGCTTCACGAGTGCCTCGTTGAGTGCGCTCAGGTGGCAGACATCGACGCCGTGTTTCATCGGGGGACTGTCCACGATGTCACCGAATCGGCCGATGATGTCGAAACCCCGCACCGGGCGCCCAACCCCTGAAAAGCCTTGTCGGCGTGATTGAACCTCATAAATAGACAGAGCGTATGCGAGTCCTTTGGGCGGAATGGGGCAAACACCCGCAGGGGCCCGGGTCCAGAGAAAGGGTGATGGGGGAGCGCCGCCTCGGTTCGGTGCAAATGTGCCTGGAGTCGTCATCGGACCGCGCGACAGCGTTTACCTCCTGGACCCATCCCTATCCAACTGAAATTCCGTTTGCGCTTGCGACGACGACCAATCGCTCTCGCGAAACGGGACGTTACTCTGGAGGGGCAACGGACAAAGCCTGTCGGCTGGAAGGGCGAAAGCGTGTCATCGTTGTGGAGTTTGTTGTGACTTTGCATTTGCCACCGTTGTGTCTGCGCAAGGGACAAGGTGTGCGCCCGTAGGATTGGACAGCGCTGAACGGCAGGATTGGTTGATCCCCTACGGATCGGCGGTATATAAAGCCAAATACGTTGCTCTCACTTGCAGGCCGAATAACAATGACCATCGTGGTACCCTTGACCTGCGTCCTCTCGATAGTATTCGCCCTCGTGGCAGCCACCGCGCCATCCCCTCATGAGCGCGAATCGCCGTCGTTCCAGATCATTGTGCCAGCAGACCAGGCCATCATCTTTCGACACAAGTTTGCCGCTCACGCGCTCAAAGTAATGTCTGAAAACCCTGCCTATAGGGGGCTCTACTTTGCCCACGTCAATACTGAAACCGAGCGACAACCGGAAGGGTCCGATCTGGATCGCAAACTGGCCCTCGTTTGGCTACCAAACGAGGTGCAAGGTGGGCATCCATTCGATGAGGACGAGGGAGGAGAAGCGGGCAGTGTAGAGATGCGCGCAGCCACTGCAGATGAGACGGCCACAATCATGGAACGCATCCGTACAGGTCAAATCGAACTGGGCTTGAACGCCGCAGAGCAAGATAGACTGTGGGAGTGTCTGACCTCGACTTGGTCCGATCACCTCTCGCTTTTGCTGCACCACCCACCGCGCATGCGCACCGTCATGCGCAGAGACGGCGAGTTGCACTTTTCATACGAATAAACGGTGTCTCTTTAAAATCTCCTCTGCCATCCGAGGTGCTGGATATGGTTTGTCGTTGGCGTACCTGGCCGTTTGCCCCAGTATCCATCAGACTATGTTTGTGTATGGAGCGTTCGTTCGGTTTCCATTTGGCACGCTCGCGCACCCAATTAGAACGGTGGCCAATTGTCTGGTACCGACAGTGTTTTCGTGCTGGCATTCAGAGGAGCCAAACAAGACACCGTTTACTTGTTTGGTCTCTAGGCTATAATCATAGAGGCATCGTAGGATCTTTGTGCGAGCGCGAGAATGAACGGGCACGACGGGCAGAGCGAGGTGGCCACCGGCAGTATCAACGCCATGCTGCCCATCGAGTTGGTCGAGTGCATCATCCTCGACGGTGCACTGTTGCCCTTTGCCGCGATAGTGTCACGCGTGTGTACCCTATGGCGCCAGTTGGTTCAAAACAGACAGGGCGATGTGGGCTGCCGCCTGAGCGTGGCCCTACTCGACCGCGCTGCCTTTAGAGGCTATATTGACCTGATCGACTGGCTTCTAGACGCAGGGTGCCTGATGTCTCCCAGTGCGTGTGCGGCGGCCGCGCGCGGAGGCGCCATGGACGCCCTTTACCATCTGCGAGGGCGCGGTTGTCCATGGGACTCGAACACAACGCTAAATGCCGTCGGTGCAAATCGCGTGGATATGCTCGAGCGCCTGGTTGCCGATGGTTGTCCCATCGACGTAAATGCCCTGGCCGGCGCGCTTGCCAACGACGCGTTCGACGCTGCAGCGTGGATCAAGAAACTCGATCTTCCAATCGAACCTCATACCCAGCGCTCTGCTCGCTCTTGGGAGTCTCTCCTCTGGTTTCACAACAACGAGAGACCTCTATCAAGCGGTGCGTTTGGCGCCGTTGTGCGCTGGGGAACCGACGCCGATCTCGACCGACTCGTTCGCGAGTTTGGATGCCGTCCCACAGAGGAAGCCTACATATTAGCGGCCAGGCACAAGCGCTACGACGCCATCCGTTGGCTCAACGCTTGCGTTCCTCCGTGCCCGTGCAATGCGTTTACCATGCAATGCGTGATCAAAGACAGCGGTCCCGATGCGGTGCGCCTTATGCGTGAGCGCAACCCGCCGTGCCCTTGGGACCACTGGGCGTTTGACGCTGCTGTCGAACGTTGGGACGCGGATTCGGTTGTATGGCTGCGTGATGCTGGGTGCCCCTTTGGTGTGTCTACCCTACACAAAGCCGCACAAGCCAAGCGGTGGGATACCGTCGTGGCACTTTACAAGCACACGCGCATGCGCATAGATGCCAACATTGTCGATCTCGCCGTGGCAGACGTGGCGCACCCAATGTTGGTCTATATGCACTCTATCGGCGCAATGTGCACAGCGCGTCAGTTGACTATGCTGCCCATGGATATTGTCAAAGACCTGCTCGCTGCGTCCGACTCTATAGATCCGTCGCTGTGCATCGAAGCAGCGTCGGCAGGGAGGATGGACATTGTCGAGTGGACCCTGGCCCATGGCGGGGTACCCGATCGTACCGTACTCGTGAGGCACCTTTTGACGGGTAATCGCAAGGGCGTGCGCGCCCTTATCGAGGCCGGCTATGTCACCTGCAGTCCCGTGGTCAACGGCTTTCTCGATACCTGTTCCGATGCCCACGGCGACACGGATTCCGACGCAGTCATGCGTTTTGTTGCCGGTCTCATCGGTTCGCAGCTGTTTCCTTGATCGTCACGAAAACACTGCGATTCCCTCCTTCCTGCACGATTTTTGGAGAAGGGGAACATGATCGATATGTCTGTCGACCACTTTTGGCAATATATCTATCATCTGGAGCGTGCACTTGGTTTTCGATCAAACAGTGGGTCTGCCGCGATGGGGTCGCATCCACCAAATGCAGAGCGACAAAAGACACAACCGACCATTTGTGGGGCAGTCACATGCTTGTGATAGAAAGTCAAAGTACATGTGACGCCGACGCATTTCGGTTCGTGTGAATGTCGCAAAAAGAAACAACTCTTTATGAAATGCAATGTGTCTAAAGGGGGATATGTGCGCGGAAAAGGGAACGGAAAACACACACAGAGAGAGAGAGGCGTGTGCGAGGGCACGTTGCGCGCGTGGGCAAGCCGAGAGTAATCACACCTCGATGTGAAAGTCCTGCCAGGCGTCCGGAGCCGAATTGTCGCAGTAGAGCGACGCGCTGTTGGTGGGCCACGGCGGGGCCGCGCACGATCCGCCAGTGGGACTATCCCCAATGATCCTGATCGTGTCGCCCGCGTAGATGGGCTCATCGCCATCGATGGTGCCCTTTTTGTATATAATGGCCCAGTGGCCCATATCTGCGTCGTATTTGCATATGAGGGTGCCATTGTTGAGGCCCGTGTTGGTGGCCGTCGGTATGCACCACGGGTGCGACCCCGTGAGGGCCTTGATCGACAGGACGCTCCAGTTCTTTATCGGTGTCCCCGGAGGCGGGCCGCTCGCGGTCATGGCGATAAACTGCGTAGCCTCGCTCTTGGAGATCCCATCGGCGGCGCGCAGCCTGTTGAGGGTATAGCGCACGTCGTTCCTCACCCAGTTGTCGGCCGCCACGGCGTACAGGTAGAAATGCGTGTCGTAATAGATTGGTGTAGCGGCGTCGGCGCTCTGAAACGAGCACACGATTACGGCCACAAAGAGCACGGCCGCCAGCACGGCGGGCGCGACGCTATACACTGCGGTAGGGCGTTGGATGCGCATGTTTTTGTTGTTGTTGTTGTTGTCGGTGGCGCAGACAAGAGTGCGTATGGTTTGCAAAGGGGACCAGTCTGTTCCCCTTTATATAGTTTGCACAACGACTGGGCAGTAACCGATACATGCGATCCATTCCTTTACCGGGCATGCATGGTGACACCCAACTCACCGAAACGATCACCAAAAAAAGATTCTGCCAATCACCGTGTCGCCACCCTGAACCTGCGGATCTTTACGATCACTTTGGAGCGCTAACGCCACCGTGGGCGCAATGCAGTGGCGCCGGTGAAAGGGAACGTTTTGCATTTTGATCGGTTGCGACCAACATTTGCGCGCTTTGGGAATGCGCGAGAGATCGGCTGGCGCGAGCAAACAGCAAACGAGTGTGCGCGCACAAATCGTTTGGCACGGTAACTAGGTTTGCGCGACCTGCAGAGGGCGACCCAAATCACTCGTATTGGTGTTTGGGCTACGATGGTGCGGCCGCTTGGTGTGCGAGTGCCAACGACGAGAACGTAAAGATATGTAAAAGAGTTTATGCAAAAATGCAGCAAGATACACACTATCCGTAAATGAAAAGGCGATAGAGAAAAGGGAACAGTGTGTGTGAGAGAGAGAAGGGTCGCTCACACTTCAATGTGAATGTCACGCCAGTTGTCGCTTAACATTAAACCTATTACAGAGCATCAAGCAGGCACTCCTGCAAGTGTTAGCCTCTGTCGTCGATCCGTGCACCTCCAAGCGAGCCTGGAGGGGAGGCAAGCCTCAAAGTCGGGGCAAGCCCAACGCTTAGTTTTGAAGATCACGAGTGGGAACGGCCGGGTCGCCGGCCCACTCGGTAAGGAAGCGCAACCATATTCCACGCGCACCGTTCCAGTCGCGGTCGACCACATTATTGCACGCCCCGCACTCGAACGTGTCATAGCGCCTGAAACGACCGCGGCGTATGTAACCACACTCGCTGCACGTTTTGCTCTGCACATTCAAGCGAATACATATGGATATAAGCAATTGCCCAGCAAGCACGTAGATAGGGGAGTGTTCGAACACGTACAGTATAGGCCTCGTTGACGAGGACAACGTGGCACCAGGGGTATTCGCGGATTTTGTGCAAAAGGTGCTGCTTGAACCGAAAGTGGGCCCAGGTGAGCATGGACCGCGCCGTCTTGGACGATAGGTGGCGTCGAGCCTGAGCATAAGGATAGCCGTCCCTGTTCTTGATTACCATGTTACTGGTCTCATAGTGCGGGTAGAGAATGACCCTGTATGTCTCGCAGAGCCACTTGGCTGTCTTGCGGTGCAGGTCGTCAACCAGGTTGCGCACGCGGCGGTGCATACGCAGCCAGGCCCTGCGCATGCTGTAGCGCTTCTTCTTGGGCACACCAGGCTGGCTGAAGCGGCTCTGCAGGTTGTCCATATGGTGGCAGAGCCGCTTGATCCTGCCAAAGTCCCTGATGCCGACCTCGTAGACGTATCCTTGTGGATCAAAGCAGGTAAAGGGCGTAGTCACGCCTGGGTCGATGGCCACGACCTCGCCTGCCTGACCACCGACCCACCGAGGAACGGGGGCTTGGCTCTCGCCCCGCACGTCCAGATCGATAGGCATGGACAGGTAGTATTGACCCAGGCGCGTGCGAATGACCTTGAAATCGCGCCGCATTACTGCAGGCAGGGTCTCGCTAGCCTTTAGGCAGTCAGCGCGAAACACATCCGCATATGCACCTTTGTTGCGGCCCCAGTCGCGACCGTTTAAGGTGATCGTCTCCTGGCGCATGCGCTTGGCCTGCTTGAATTTGACCTCAAAATTTCCAGGGCCGTGCTTCTTCATACCGTTCGAATAGGCCTGGACAATCTCCATGACAGCACGGTAGCGCACATCATATGGAGTGTCCAACACCCATTCCAGGTTGCAGCGAACCTTGTTTGAGGCAAGTCGGGAGACCTTGGCGGGTGGCGACTTGATGGATTCTGTGTTGACAAAGAGGGCCCGCAGATCAACCTTGGTCGGCCCGCAGATCTTGGCCTTAATGGCGGCGTTACACTGGTTGTAGGTCCACCTGGCGGTCCCGATCCACCGCTTTATCAGGGCCTTTTGCTCGGCCGTCGGAAAGATACGGACCCTTCTCGATTTGCCCTCGAATAGATCTTTGTCGACATCGCCATGGGCGCTTTCTTCATCTACGGGATCGCCATCCCTCTTCCTTTTCGCGCCTGCGGGAAGACCAGAGGAGGCACCAGTTGAGGGAATAACCAGAGATCTCCTCTTGTTCTTTTTCCTTTGTGCCGTCACTCGCTTGGCCTTCTGCTGCGCCACCCATGGTTGCTCGAAGCCGCCATGTTGCTCGATGCGATGCAAGGCGTGCTCGACCCCTCTCCTCCAAGTAAAATGCGCTGATTGCGTCCCCGGCTCGCGCTCTAGGTGGGTCACACGAACTGTCCACCAGGTGTCGGACATGATACGACGCAAAGGAGAGTCCCATGATTCGCGGCGCATGTGCGTCCACGCCACGTCGCTGAATCTCTGCGTCCTATTCGCCCAGTGAGGCGTTCTGGTTGGGTCCCAGTAAGGCACCACATTGTGCCCCCTCCCTGGTGAGGCCGCTAAGTACTTGGGCCGTGGCCCCTGTCCCGCGCCTGGGACTTGCATGCCGTCGGCCTGGCAGCAGGCTTTGCCTTGGGCGTTGCTTACGGGTCTGGTAGTTGTGTCGTTGTGTGGTGTAAAGAGCCAAGTAAGTCTTTAACTATCTTACCACCATTTTATGTCGCACCAGTATTTTGTGAAGACATATTATTTGAACTGAAAATGAAGGCTCCAATAAGGGTTTGATTTTATGGAATTGTGTCCCAATGGTACACACTGTTTTACACGATGCATCAGTTGGTGTCTCTGGCGCCTTCGGAATAGCAATGGGGGTTACGGTCACCTCTTTCAGGTTGGTCTTCATTTGCGAGGTATGGCGGTGAGTGGAGCCTGCATTCCACGCTGAACCAGTCCAAAATGCTGGAATGTGTTGTCCGTCTCGAGCGCGTCCAGAAACAAAGGAAAACCACCAATAGGGAGAATAGCCATCGATCAGTGAAAATCCAGAGCAGGCGACCAACCAGAATCTCTGATTCGCTCGAGTGTTTCGCGTGGTACTCTGAAGTGGCCGGTGACGCTTGTTGTTACAGTCCGGGCACTGCCAAAAGGGGCAAAAGCAGGCCATAGAAAGTCGACAGAGCATCCCAATCATGTCCACAAACACGTAATTCTCGCAACTTGGACACTCTGAGGACTAGCGACAACAGACATGCCCTGTTCCTGAACTGTCTACACACTAGGCAGTGAAAACAGCGTGCTGCCAACACGACTGGTGCGCTCCTTTGACTTTCTATACAATTCTCTTTTGTCCCTCCCCCCCTTATGTAGTGCCCAGACCGTAGTGCTAACAACAACCAGAATGCTACGATACGCAGAAAAGGGAAAACACTTTATGCCAATGTAGCAAGATACACAGTATCGGTAAATGAAAAGTGACGGGGAAACAGTGTGTCAGAAGGGTCGCTCACACTTCAATGTGAATGTCGCGCCAATTGTCCGTCCCAGTGTTGCCGCAATAGAGCGAGGCCGAGTTGGTGGGCCACGGCGGGGCGCCACAGTTGAGGTACCCATTCATGAGCCGGATGGTGTCGCCCGCATAGAGGGGCCCGTGGTAGGTCGTATCAAGTTTTTTGAAGATGGTGAGCCAGTTGGGGGGCTGAACGTCGGTCTCGCATATGAGTGTGCCATTGATGAGGCCTGTATCGGTGGTCGTCGGCACGCACCACGGGTGCGATCCCGTCAGCGCTTTGAGGGATATGCTCGTGAAGGTGTTTAGCGAATCGCCCGTGTTGCCGCCCTGCGCAAAGGCGACAAACTGGGTGGCCTCGCCCTTGGAGATGCCGTCGGCGGCGCGCAGTCTGTTGAGTGTGTAGCGCACGTCGTTTCTCACCCAATCGTCGGCCAACACGGCGTACAGGTAAAAGGGCACGCCCTGGAGGATCGGTACGGGGACAGCATCGACCCCGTGCGAGGAGAACATGGCGAGCACAATCAACACCGTGGCCAACAGGGTGGGCGCGATGATGGGATGCGCCTTGGCCAGACCGGGCATGCCTGTTGTAATCGGTGGTAGCGAGGGTGTGGTTGATACTGTGCCGAACGGCTCACGTCCTATTTATGAAACGCAGGCGCCCGATATAGCCTATAAGCGCCGTCGTCCTTTCGCAGGTGATCGCGATGGCGTCCAACCGTTGGGTCTGCCGTCGCATGGCACCCTCGAATGGGCAACAACCGATCACCCAACCGCGTCAGAGATATCGCACATTGAAGGTAGTCCACCCATTGATATGCATCTTCTCTGCAGGTGCAACGACCGTGTCCTTTTGGCAAAGGCACTTACTGCATCGGCCCAACGCCGACCTTCTTTATAGGCCAGGAACGTGCACGGTGCCTTTGATGCCAGCCAGCGGCTCGGCGTTGTTTTGCAGAACGAGGATTTATCCAGACACGACAGAGGGATCAAGCATGGGTTTGACATGGACAAACCGGCCGGTCAGCGGCCGACCGGCATCAGACGCTCTGCGCCTGTCCCTTGGTAAACGAGTAAGAATTGCTTTTTAAAGACAATCATATCGGTGGTCCATAGGTCGTGTGTGTATGACTAGATATCCGATGAATTTAATCATCAGATGATAGATCGGTCCTCAAAGAGTGTGGCTGCCAATCTCATAATAATGATGCAAGGGGCTGTGGATGGGCACACGTTCTAAACGCCATGTCTCCATATCAGGCCAACAGACAAGCTGCAGACGGTGCTGTGCCAAGTATCCAAGTTTAATGCGCATGTATTCAGCGTCGACAGGAGAGTGGGATCGTGTAAAAGCGAAAAACGGTTTATTCGGCACAAGGGTGCGCTCCGCAAGCAAAACGAAAAGGGGGGAACATTTGTGTGCGTGTGTGTGTGTCACACCAAAAGGCAGGGTTATGGCTCTTAGACCTCGATGTGGAAATCGAGCCAGTCATCCGTGCCCGTGTTGGCGCAATAGATCGAGGCCGTGTTGGTGGGCCACGGCGGAGCGTAGCAGCTTCCTCCGCCCAGGGCAGCAAACCTAACGGTGTCGCCGGGATAGAGAGGCGCTCCGATCGTCGCGTCGTTCTTTCTATAGATGTAGAGCCACTCGCTTGTTTGCGAATCGTTCTGGCAGTAGATCGTGCCGTTAATGAGTGCGGGGTTGGCGGTCCCCGGGAGGCACCAAGGGTGCGCTCCCACGAGCGACTTGAGCGAGATTATAGAAAACGTGCTCAGGGGCGTGCCCGAGGGCGGTCCGTTCTGCGTGATGGCCGTAAACTTTGTGGCATCGGCCTTGGAGATGCCGTCGGCGGCGCGCAGCCTGCTCGGGTTGTAGCGCACGTCGTTCCTCACCCAGTTGTCGGCCGACACGGCGTACAGGTAGAAGCTGTCATAGGTGACGGGATTGGTTGCCTCGGCACCGTGCGACGAGCATGCGATCAGCAGCGCGAGGACTGCCACGGCGAGTAATGTAAGGCGCATTCCGGTAGTATGTTGAGCGCAACGCTTGGCGCTGTTGTTATTGTTGTTGGCGTCGGTTCGGGGTGGTCGAGATATGATCGTTGCGTGACGGTCGGACCCTATTTATGAGGTCATCTCATATAGGCGCGGGCACGCGATTGGACAAACTCTTGCACAACTGTGCAGGCAAATCACCGTTCTCTTTGGTCGGATCGGAAACCAAGATCTAGATGATGGCGTCGCTTTTTGCGATTCACGATCCCTTCCTATGTACGCGACTGCGGGTTTAGACTCATCGTGTCCGGGCGCTGGACATTTAAGAGTCCATTTGCAGTCGGATGCCCAAAAAACCAATCGGCGCCACTCGATTCGCTGTCGAGCACAATGCTGTGGGGGATGACGATAACGGCGCGATGTGCACCTTTTCGCATTCCCCTGTGACCCGTTTGACCTAGTGCGCAAGTATACATCTTTCACATAACTGATGGACCATCGACAACAACAACAAGAGGGCGATCACAGAGCACACGTTGCAGCGGGAGAACGCAATGTCGCGCGCGGAACGGCGTCTCCGTTTGGTGACCTGTGTGCCGAACTCGTGGTGGCAATCATGTGCTGCCTGCCCTGCGTTACGCTCGCTCGCGTTGCATCGCGTGTGTGTTGGCAGTGGCACTTGGCCGCCGTCGACGTTTGCTGCATAATGGCACCGAGTAATGAGCAAGGCGACGGCTCCCGCGCGCGCTGCAGGAATGCCATCCGTCGCGGGCACCACGAATGCTTTCGCCGCTTGCACAGCGATACTGCCGTCCGCACAGAAGAGACAATTCTGTGCACGTCGATCGCGATGACCGGGCATATCGAGTGCCTCGCTCATGCCCGCGAACAAGGCCACCCGTGGGACGAGACAACATGCGCAGCGGCAGCAGCCGCGGAACATCTCGACTGCCTCGTCTATGCGCGCGAGAATCGATGCACGTGGACAGGCAGACGTACCAGAACGCCACAAGGTACAGCTACCTCGATCGTCTCGTCCACGGACACGAGAGCGGATGCCCCTATCGAGACAAAGGGTGCACACTGACATCTACGGGCCAACACATTGATGCTCCCTTCACAGTAGAAAAGGTGCCAAGTGGTCCGCACGAACAGCAAGGGAGGCCGCCGCAAACGGACACCTAGACTGTCTTGTATACGCACACGAGAACGGATTCCCTTGGGCGGGCGTTACATGCAGCGCTGCCGCAGCCGGTGGTCATCTCGATTGTCTCAAGTATGCGCATGAGAATGGCTGCGCCTGGTTTGGTATCACGTGCGTAGAGGCTGCAGCCAACGGGCACCTCGATTGTCTCATCTACGCACACAGCAACGGGTGTGAGGGTATGGAGGCAGCCTACAGTGCGGCTCTCGAGAATGGACACCACGAATGCGTGCGCTACCTGAAAGGATTTGTACCCCACCGTTGGCGCGTTTGGTGGATTTGTGCCTGCGAATAGATGCCAAAGCCCGACGGGTCAGGTTTCATGCAGGTGCACGTAACGGTCAGAGGCTCGCGCGCTTGTGTCTCTATGCCGTATGGTTCGGTTATGTTTTATCCAACGACGCATTATGCAAAACGAGACGGTGGGACACAAACAGCAAGAGGCCAAGCAATCTGCTTTTCTTGTCTGGTACCAATGCCTTGGCATCGTTGCCTATCTACGGCGAGCAGATGGGTGTGCGGGTGACTCTGTTCGAAATGACCTTATCAGAGGGGAGCCATGTCAGTTTTACACCCAAATAGGTAAATCACCTATAGGCTGCCAAACGTCCAATACGCAAAGGAATCCTCAGTGGATTGCCTGCCTTGCGGTTCATCAACACCGCACATTTTCTGTTTTACATCCCCACCCACGCGCACACCACAACCATGGCGAGCCGACCCGAGCCACCCAACGAGGAGATCCCCACCAATCGCGCAGGAGACGGAGCAGCGGAATCTGCGCGTTCCGCGACAGAGCCGGTAACGCAAACCACGGTACATGACTTTTGCGAGCAGATAATGCGCATCGCTCGCGAGGGCAAGCAAGTCGACGACACCTACTTTGAAAAGGTGCGCAAGGAACTCGGCCTCGGCCCGGCCGACTTTGACAGCCTGCTCGCCGAAACGATCGCGCTCATGGAGGAAAAGATTGAAGAAGAAAAACAGGCACAGGTTGATCACCAGAGGCGCATGATAGAGTTGCACCTTGCGCGCCTGACAGGAGCGCACCTAGGAGAATGACTAGGGTGATGGAGTTGGTCGACATAAACTGTTTCAATCCGACTTCAAGCTTGTTGTACAGGCTATACTCTGTTTCCAACTTGGGGCGCGGTTCTACACAAGCAATTCCACATGGGGTGGGCCGTTGTACAATGTGTGCAGCGAAATTGATCGAGACGTTGCCTAGTCATCCTCTAGGGGGGGGGGAGAGCAAGTGGCGTCGACCCGCGTGTATCGTGAAACGCCATCAGTATCATCCCCCATCGTCATGGGAAGTTGTTTGCCAACCGCAGACCCTTTTCCAAGTGCATTTCCCAATCCTGTCTTGCTGCTGCTGCTGTCCACCCTGGGGGCCTGTGACGAAACCTCGCGCCGCCCAATGACGCAAACAGCACAGGCCAAAACGTCCACACGAGTAGCCGATTTGGCGCCGCGGAGAAAAGTATTGTCCATGGCAAGAGGCAAAACACAAACTAAACATACAGCCAAAGGTCTCGCAAGTGGAGGTCTGTAGAATGCCTTTGTCGACTGCGACCAGAGAGACGTACCTCGTGAGCCGCTTTGTACGGTGGTGCCGCCGCTTCTACGGCCGTCACATAGCGTCGCCCCTGCAGTCGCTGCTTTTGCTGCTCGTGTTTGGCATCGAGCAGTTGTGCATCGGGTGGCTGCTCACACTTGCGTTTGGCCTTCAGTCTCTTGCCATGGTGCTCGCGTTCAGCCCCGACTGCTGGACGGGCAACTATGCTGTGGCCCAGTGCGGCGTTTACCGTATGGTTGATCTCTTTCCCACGCGCTGTGCGTCTTCCTACGGTGGCGTAGACGCCGAGACACACATGCACAACGCCTGCGCTTTTCAGGCGTTTCACGTCGGCGCTGCGTGTGTGGGCCTCTTGGACATGGCCCTCGCCGTTGTGGGCATCTTGCTCTACTATCCGTTACGCCATATTTGTACACATTCATAAAGCCTCTTCAATACAACGGTCCAAATAGATTGTGTGGTGGGAGAGAAAGGGAACGAGGATCAAAACATTGTTTGGCGCCCGATGCCGGCCCACGCGTGCAGCGGGACGGCAATGATGGCAAACACGAGCACAAACACCAGCAGGGTCACGAGGATGCATACAAGCAGACCCAACCCCAAACGGTCGATGCCCGGACGCATGGCCACCGCCTCGTCCGGTGCCTCGTCATCGTAAAAGCACCGCGCCGTCGATCCGGCGGGATACTTGGCCCAGTAATCGTCCACCATCTTCTGATCCATCCACGATTGTTCGATGAGAAACCGCGGGAGGGCCATCGCATACACCCTACCGCCGTGCTTGTGGGCATGGGCATTATCTGTATGTGTGGCAGACGGCGCTGTGGCGTCTGCGAGGGTCTGAAACCAGACCCAGAGTCCCGGCACATACTTGACGATGACGGGATCGTGTCGCGTGCGCTTTGTGGCCACGATGGTATGATTCATCACGGTGCACATTGAAGCACGTGTGTGCTCCATGAGTGCGTAGCGCGGGTTCAGGGTCGTGACATACCATGGGACAAACACGGTTGCAGACGCGGCCAGCGCCGCGAGGAGGCACCACCAGAGACCCCAACGCGCCATATGGTGGCGCACGCCTTGGCGCGTCATGCAACCACACAGCGGTTCATCCTGCTGATGGATGGGGCCGTCGTCCGAGCCACCCACTCCATCGCTGCATACGTCGACATCGTTGTAGGTGTATGACGGGTCGCTTTCGGCAACGCTATCTTTTCCCAGCAGGGCAGCCTCTGGGTCATCTTTGATCCTAATCGCATCTTGCATCGTTTGCTGCTCCCGCTCTGGTGTATCGTTCATGTCGAGACCTTGCGAGTCGCTCGTGCGTATGTGTGGCTATGCGCGCCTTGCAATGGACGACACAGGCGGCTTTTTCGAAAGAGGAGCACGCTCGACAGCGGGCACGATCCACCAACGCTTTATGGGCAAACCCGGTCCTATAGGCGAGCGGTTTCCCTTGGGAGGCATCTGAAAAAGACGCGCTCCAATCGCGGCCAAAGGGCGCACACGGGTGGGACGTTTCGCGTTGGGGGTGACACTTGACGCGGAATCCGTTTGGCGTGGGTATCGATCCGG
>Ga0255334_1000253_pt1 | contig 51443 bp, 51 predicted proteins | sample EtOH5_35cm_T3_12_FD_202080 | JGI IMG/M metagenome (GOLD analysis project Ga0255334, IMG submission 202080) | Sandy soil microbial communities from University of British Columbia, Vancouver, Canada - EtOH5_35cm_T3_129 | ecosystem: Engineered > Artificial ecosystem > Sand microcosm > Unclassified ...
GCTCAGACAGGTACTGGTAAAACCGGCGGCTTCGCCCTTCCGATTCTGGAGCGGTTGTTCCCCAACGGTCACCCGGACAAATCCCAGCGTCACGGCCCGCGCCAACCGCGCGTACTGGTCCTGACCCCTACCCGCGAACTCGCGGCTCAAGTACACGAGAGCTTCAAGGTCTATGCCCGTGACCTGAAGTTCGTCAGCGCCTGCATCTTCGGCGGCGTCGGCATGAACCCGCAGGTTCAGGCCATGTCCCGCGGTGTTGACGTGCTGGTGGCCTGCCCCGGCCGCCTGCTCGACCTCGCCGGCCAAGGCAGCGTCGATTTGTCCCACGTGGAAATCCTCGTGCTGGACGAAGCCGACCGCATGCTCGACATGGGCTTTGTCCATGACGTGAAAAAGGTCCTGGCCCGTCTGCCGAGCAAACGTCAGAACCTGCTGTTCTCGGCGACCTTCTCCAAAGACATCACCGACCTCGCCGGCAAGCTACTGCACAACCCGGAACGCATCGAAGTCACGCCGCCGAACACCACGGTCGAGCGCATCGAACAGCGTGTTTTCCGTCTGCCAGCCAACCACAAGCGTTCGCTGCTGGCGCACCTGATCACCGCTGGTGCCTGGGAACAGGTGCTGGTGTTCACCCGCACCAAGCACGGCGCCAACCGCCTGGCCGAGTACCTGGACAAACACGGCCTCAGCGCCGTTGCGATCCACGGTAACAAGAGCCAGAACGCTCGCACCAAAGCCCTGGCCGACTTCAAGGCCGGCGAAGTGCGCATCCTGGTCGCCACCGACATCGCCGCTCGCGGCCTGGACATCGACCAGTTGCCACACGTGGTCAACTTCGAACTGCCGAACGTCGACGAAGATTACGTTCACCGTATCGGCCGTACTGGCCGTGCCGGTCGTTCGGGCGAAGCGATCTCGCTGGTCGCTCCGGACGAAGAAAAGCTGCTGAAAAGCATCGAGCGCATGACCAAGCAGAAGATTGCCGACGGCAACCTGATGGGCTTCGATTCCAGCGCTGTAGAAGCCGAGAAACCTGAAGTTCGCGAGCGTCCGGATGTGCGTAACCCGCGCAACCCACGTGGCCCGCGCGGCGACGGTCCGAACGGCACCGGCGGTGGCGGCGGTCGTAAAGACAAAGGCAAGGACAAGGGCGGCAAGGAAAAACCTGCAGCCACTGGCCGCGGCGATCGTCCGGCGCGTGAACACAAGCCACGCGAAGGCACTCCGGCTCGCGAACAACAGCGTCCGGCGCCACGCGCTGCTGCAGACCGTGCTCCGGACGAGTTCCTGGACGACGATATCGATAACTTCGGTAACCGCGTCGACTACGTTCCTCAAGCCAAACCGGCCCAGGGCCGTGGTCGTCGTCCGGGTGCTCCGGCACAAGGCGCCGCAGCTGGCGCAGGTGCAGGTGCTCCGCGCACTGGCGGCAAGCCTCAGGGTCGTCAAAGTGGCCCACGCAGCAGCGACGGTGCGACCACCGGCACGCCGCCGGCCAAGCGCAGCGGCCCACGCAACGGTGCTCCACGTGACGGCCAGGCCCGTCGCGAAGAGTCCCGCAACCGTCGCCCGGCTCGCACCGACGACCAGCCGCGTTCGGAACCGGCCGTGCAAAACCCGCGCGGCCCGGCACCGAAGATCATCCATAAAGAGTCGAAAACCGATCGGTTCCCGACTCCTGAGCAACTGGATCAACTGCCAGGCCGTCCGCGCGGCGAGAAACCAGCCTTGCTGACCCGCAACCGCTGATTTACCGCTGCCATAAAAAATGCCCCTGATCGCGAGATCAGGGGCATTTTTTTATGCATCACCAAACCCTGTAGGAGCAAAGCTTGCTCGCGATAGGTTCACCTCGGTGTGTGGTGTGGCTGATGACGTCATCGCGAGCAAGCTTTGCTCCTACAGGGTTCCGTGTCGTTGTTGCAGATTGCGCCAGGCAATAAAAAACGCCCCCGATCGTGAGATCGGGGGCGTTTTTGTTTTAGCGGCGAAAGTTACTTCGCTTTCACACCTTCAAACGTCACGTACAGCTCGACCGCGTCGGACGCTGGGCCCAGGTCTTTCTGCTTGCCGAAATCGGAACGCTTGATGCTGGTGGTGCCTTCAAAGCCGGCACGGTAGCCGCCCCATGGATCCTTGCCTTCACCCAGGAAAGTGGCCTTGACCACGACTGGCTTGGTCACGCCTGCAATGGTCAGGTCGCCGGTCACATCAGCAGTGTCTTTGCCAGCGGCGTTTTTGCCGGTGGATTTGACGCTGGTGGAAACAAACGTCGCTTTAGCGAATTTGCTCACATTCAGGAAGTCAGCGCTGGCGATGTGCTTGTCGCGCTCGGCATGGTTGGTGAACACGCTGGCGGTGTTCACGTTGAACTCGATCTTGCTGGCTTCAGGCTTGGCAGCGTCGAAGCTGAACTTGCCGTCGATGTCCTTGAAGGTACCGGTGATGTAGCTGTAGCCCAGGTGGCTGATCTTGAAGTCAACGAAGGCGTGCTGGCCTTCCTTGTCGACAACGTAGTCAGCTGCCATCACGTTGGCGGACAGCAAGGCAGAACCGATTGCCAGAGCAGCGAGCGTCTTTTTCAACATACTTTCTATTCCTTTGGAGTCGAGATTGAACATCAGGCTTTGCGTCCCAGCATTCGCGTCAGGGTCGCATCACGATCAATAAAGTGGTGTTTCAGTGCTGCCAACGCATGGAGACCGGAAAAAATGACCAGCGCCCAGGCCAGGTACAAATGAATCACACCGGCTGTATCTGCCTGATCCGGTAGTCCGGATATCAGTGCAGGAACTTCAAACAGGCCAAACACCGGAATCCCGACACCGTCTGCGGTGGAAATCAGGTAACCGGCAATCATCACAGCAAACAGACTGAGGTACAGGAACGAATGGCCGAACGTGGCGCCAATACGCGTCATGCGGCTATAGCTTTCAAGTGCGGGAGGCGGCGGACTGATAAAACGCCACAGCACCCGTACAACCATAACGGCCAACAACACCAGGCCAATGCTCTTGTGCAAGTCCGGCGCGTCTTTGCGCCAGGTGCTGTAGTAGTCGAGACCGACCATCCACAAGCCCAACGCAAACAGACCGAAGACTGCCAACGCCACGCCCCAGTGCATGAAAATGCTGACCCAACCGTAGCGCGAAGAAGAATTACGTAGCTGCATTGCCCAAATCCTGTGAGAACTGCGACCAAGACTATCGAGTTATCTATCGAGTAAAAGCGGAAAATTTCGCTTTGAAATATCGAGAAATACGATCAAGAGTCTGAAATGGGTGAGTTAAGGAAAGATTAAAGATCCGCATGTAAGAAAAAATGCAGTCCAACTAAAGAACACCTGCGCCCTGATATTTATTCGATTCTTTATGTTGGTTTTCTTCAGGCATAAAAAAACGCGGCATTTCTGCCGCGTTTTTTTAATCCCAAAGCTTACTGCGCTTTGGTATCCGCCACCGGAGTCGCAGCGGGCTTGGCCGCTACTTTCTTCGCCGGTTCAGCTTTTTTCACCGGGGCCTTTTTGGCCTCGGCTTTGGCCGCAGGTTTTTTCGCTGCAGCTTTGGCCGGGGCTTTTTTGGCGGGTTCGGCTTTCACCGGGGCCACTGGTTTCGGCGCTTCGACCGGTGCTGGCGCTGGGGCCGGTGCAGGTGTTGGAGCCGGTGCCGGAGCAACCGGAGCCACTGGCTCTGGCGCCTTGACGGGTGCCGGTTTGTCGTCAGAACCACCGAACAGGTTGGTGAAGAAGTTACCTTTCTTCGCCGCCACCGCGCCGGCCGCCGCAACGGTCGCTGCCGGAACAACTTTCGCCGGTTCAAACGACTTGCCGGCCGCCAGGTCTTCTACCTGACTGGCCGCACGTTGACCGGTGCGAAGTGCGCCTTCCAGAGTGCCTGGGTACAAGGTGTCAGTGTGTTCGCCGGCAAAGGCTACACGCTGAATCGGACGTTCCCACAGGCGCCAGTACTTGCTGATCTGGCCAGGGCCAAAGGCCAGGTAAGCGCCGCCCATCGATGGATCGGTGCTGTAGCGGCGGATTTCGTAACCAGTGAACGAACCGCGTGCCTGTGGATAAAAGGCGTGCAGACGGATCAGCACCTGATCGACCATCTGCTTGTCACCGAAGACCTGCATGACGCGCGCGTTGTCGCCGGACAGGTTGATCACCACGTTGGCGCCGCCCTTCAGTGCCGGCTCAACCCACAACATGCCCAGACCGGCGTTGCTGTAGATCTCACCGGTCATCCGCGCCTTGCTTTCCCACACGGGCGTCTTGAACTTCAGCATGATCTGGTCGCGCCAACCGTAGTTGGTGCCTTTGATCGCGCCCATGTGCTGGGCATCCAGCGACGGAGTCATCTGGATCTTGTTCAGTGCGCGCAATGGCACGGCCACAACGACGTAGTCAGCCTGATAGCCAACGCTGCCGACCTTGACGGTCACGCCGTCCTTGTCCTGGGTGATCGCCGAGACCGGGGAGCTGGTCTTGATGGTTTTCAGTTGTTTGACGAACGCCTGGGCCAGCACCGGGCTACCGCCGGGCAGGCGCGAAGCACGCAGGTCACGGTCGGCAACGCCAAGGTAAACGCGGTTTTGCTGTGCGAAGTACAGCAGCGACAGGCGCGACGGTTCGTCATAACGGGTACGAATCTGCTGATTCACCAACTGACGTGCCGTGGTCGGCAGATTCAGACGGTCGAGCCAGTTGGACACGTTGATCTGATCCAGGGCGAACAGTGTGCTGTTGGCCGCCGGGTTCTGCGGGTCTTCGATCGAGCGCGCCAGATCGTCCAGGGTCTTTTCGTAACGCTTGAGCGCGTCGCTGGTGGCCGGTTGCTTGGTGGCCAGATCGGCGGCAGTGAAATACTCACCGTCAATCAGGTAGCCCGGGGTCCGCACGAACTCAGGGGCTGGCGTGGTGCTCAGCTTGAAGGTCGATACATATTTGTTCAGAACCGGCTGGGTCTTGTCATTGCCGATCCACTCACTGGTGGCCATGCCCGAGCGACCGCCCAGGCTCGGTTTGGCTTCCAGCAGGGTGACCTGCCAGCCCTTGTTTTGCAGTTCGTAAGCCGCGGTGAGGCCAGACAGCCCTCCGCCGATCACGATCGCCGTTTTATCCTTGGCCAGCGCAGACACGCTGAACAGCCCCAACATCACCAGCGCACAGGCGCGCAGCCAACCAGCAGACATTCAGCGAACTCCGGAAATACACGTAGGAAATAGCGGTTTTACGAGCCAGACGGCTCAAAGAATCGCGAAGAATACGTCAGCCATCAAAAGGCCGCCAGCGACGTCTATCCACCTATACAAAGTAGCTCAATTGAGACAATGGGTTGTCCCCACGTCACGCATTGCATAGGCTTGCGCGATTGTTTGCCCGCGCACGTCGCGAGCCGCCTCGAGGAGACTGAAAATGGGCCTGAATAATCAGTGGATGCAACGCGATCTCGCGGTGTTGTGGCATCCCTGCACCCAGATGAAAGACCACGAACAGCTGCCACTGATCCCGATTAAACGCGGTGAAGGCGTCTGGCTGGAAGACTTCGAAGGCAAACGCTACCTCGATGCCGTCAGCTCCTGGTGGGTCAACGTGTTTGGTCACGCCAACCCACGGATCAACCAGCGCATCAAGGATCAGGTCGATCAGCTGGAGCACGTCATCCTTGCCGGTTTCAGTCATCAACCAGTGATCGAGTTGTCCGAGCGCCTGGTAAAAATGACGCCGGAAGGCCTGACCCGGTGCTTCTACGCCGATAACGGTTCGTCCTGCATCGAAGTCGCGCTGAAAATGAGCTTTCACTATTGGCTCAACCGCGACCAGCCGAACAAGAAGCGCTTCGTCACCCTGACCAACAGCTACCACGGCGAGACCATGGCGGCGATGTCGGTGGGCGATGTGCCGCTGTTCACCGAAACCTACAAGGCGCTGTTGCTGGACACCATCAAGGTGCCGAGCCCCGATTGCTACCATCGCCCCGAGGGCATGAGCTGGGAAGAACACTCGCGCAACCTGTTCGCTGCCATGGAACAGACCCTGGCCGAGAACCACGACACCGTGGCGGCCGTCATCGTCGAGCCACTGATCCAGGGCGCCGGCGGCATGCGCATGTACCACCCGGTGTACCTGAAACTGCTGCGCGAAGCCTGCGACCGCTATGGCGTGCACCTGATTCACGACGAAATTGCCGTCGGCTTCGGTCGCACCGGGACCATGTTCGCCTGTGAACAGGCCGGCATCCGCCCGGACTTCCTCTGCCTGTCCAAGGCCCTGACCGGCGGTTACCTGCCGTTGGCGGCCTGCGTGACCACCGAAGATGTCTACAGCGCTTTCTACGACGACTACCCGACCCTGCGCGCCTTCCTGCATTCCCACAGCTACACCGGCAATCCGCTGGCGTGCGCGGCGGCATTGGCGACGCTGGATATCTTCGAAGAAGACAACGTCATCGAGAACAACAAGGCGCTGGCTCAGCGCATGGCGAGCGCCACCGCGCACCTGGCCGATCACCCGAACGTTTCGGAAGTACGCCAGACCGGCATGGTGCTGGCCATCGAGATGGTCAAGGACAAGGCCACCAAGGAAGCTTATCCATGGCAGGAACGTCGCGGCTTGAAAGTGTTCCAGCATGCGTTGGAGCGTGGTGCTTTACTTCGACCGTTGGGCAGCGTGGTGTACTTCCTGCCTCCGTATGTGATCACGCCTGAACAGATCGACTTTCTGGCCGAAGTGGCCAGCGAAGGCATCGACATTGCGACTCGCGATAGCGTCAGTGTTTCGGTGCCGAAAGATTTTCATCCGGGCTTCCGCGATCCGGGCTGATTGATTTCACTTAAGCTTTCGTGGTGTCAGGGCTGACGCCTTCGCGAGCAGGCTCGCTCCCACAGGATGTACGCGGTCAACTGTGGGAGCGAGCCTGCTCGCGAAGGCGTCGCCATGATCTTCACATGAATTACAGAGACCCAGCATGAGACTGTCCCGCTTCTTTATCGACGCCCCCTTGAGCACCGGCGAACACGAGTTGCCCGAGGCCCAGGCCCATTACATCAGCCGCGTGCTGCGCATGGCCGAGGGTGATGCGCTGCAACTGTTCGACGGTTCGGGCCATGAGTTCCGCGCCACGCTGGTGGAGGTCGGCAAGAAGCGCGTTGTCGTGCAGATCGATGAAAGCTTCGCCGGGCAGGTCGAGTCGCCCTTGTCGATCCATCTCGGCCAGGGCTTGTCCCGTGGCGAGCGGATGGATTGGGCGATTCAGAAAGCCACCGAGCTGGGCGTCACGGAAATCACCCCGATCTTCAGTGACCGCTGTGAAGTCCGGTTGAAGGATGAGCGCGCCGACAAACGCCTGATGCACTGGCGTCAGGTTGCGATCAGCGCGTGCGAGCAATGCGGGCGTTCACGGGTGCCGGTGATTCATCCGCCGCTGCTGTTGGCCGATTGGCTGAAGCAGACGCAGGCCGAATTGAAACTGGTCCTGCATCCGGTGGCTGAGCCGTTGGTGAGCCATGCGAAACCGGCGACGCTGGCGTTTTTGATCGGCCCGGAAGGCGGGTTGTCCGATGCGGAAGTCGAGCAGGCCAAGGCTGGCGGTTTTCACGCCGCCCGCCTCGGCCCTCGCGTGTTGCGCACCGAAACCGCGCCGGTGGTGGCATTGGCGGTGGCCCAACAGCTTTGGGGCGACTTTTAGGGCCTCTTCGCGAGCAAGTCGAATCGTCGCACCGCCGCTCCCACAGGAGACCGCGTACTGATCGTTCCCACGCTCTGCGTGGGAATGCAGCCCGTGACGCTCCGCGTCACTGGACGCGGAGCGTCCCTTGAGGCATTACCACGCAGAGCGTGGGAACGATCTTATTGCACCGGATCACTCACCGGTTTGGCGATGATCGCCTTCAGTTCGCTGGTCATCGGGAATTCAAGGTTCAGGCCTTTGGGTGGAATCGGTTGCTGGAACCAGCGCTGATAGATGCCGTTGATATCGCCCGAGCTGTACAGATCGGCGAGGGTCGAGTTCACCAATTCGAGAAACTGCGGGTCGTCCTTGCGCACCATGCAGCTGTAGATTTCCCGCGACTGCTCCTCGCCCACCACCACCCAATTATGCGGATCGCGGGCCTTGGCGCGTTCGCCGTAAAGCAACGCGTCATCCATATAGAACGCCGCCGCCCGACCGGACTGCAACATCTGGAAGGCTTCGCCGTGGTCCTTGGCGCTGATCACGAACATATCGATCTTGTGATCGACGTTGTAGCTCTTCAGAAACCGCTCGTTGGTGGTGCCGGCGGTGGTCACGACGTTCTTGCCGCGCAGGTCGGCGAAGCTTTTGATGCCGCTGTCCTTCGCCGTGAGCAACTGCCCCTTCACGTAGATAAACCCGTAGGAAAATGCCACTTGCTGCATGCGCTCGGCAGTCACGCCGGTTGAGCCGCATTCAAGGTCGACCGTGCCGTTCTGCACCAGCGGAATGCGCGTTTGCGAGGTCACCAGGTTGTACTTCACCTGCAGATCCGGCAGCTCGAGCTTTTGCTTGATGCGCTCGACAATCTTGCTCGCCAGGTCCACCGAATAGCCCATCGGCTGCCCGGTGTGATCACCCACGTAAGAGAACGGCACCGACGCGTCGCGATAGCCCAGCGTGATGCTCTTGGCATTGGCAACCTTGTTCAGCGTGCCGGTCAGTGGCGCTTCGTTGGCCTGGACCTGACTGGCGAGCAGCAGGCCGAGGGTGCAGCCGATCAACGTGATTTTTTGCATTGTTATTCTCCGTTGTGGGTTTAAACGATTAGCGGCGGGCGGCGATCACGGTGATTTCCACCAGCACTTCTGGACGTGCCAGTTGCGCCTGCAAAGTAGTGCGGGTTGGCGCCATGCCCGGCGACAACCACTGCGACCAGACCTCGTTCATGGCGGCGAAATCGCGGCCAATGTCGTTCAGGTAAATGGTCGCGTTGAGCAGATGATCCTTGTCGCTGCCAGCCTCGGCCAGCAACGCGTCGATCTTCGCCAGCACCTCGGCGGTTTGGCCGGTGACGTCGGGGCTGTCACCTGGGACCTGTCCCGAGAGAAACACCAGATCGCCAAAGGTCACCGCGCCAGAGAGTCGGCTGTTGCTGTGGATACGGTTGATGCTCATCGGTTTTTCCTTTTCAAGTCAGGCGACGCGGGGGGCGAGGCCCTGCATTTCGATTGAAGGTGCGCGCCGGGCGATCAACTCGCTGAGCAACCGGGCGCTGCCACAGGCCAGGGTAAAACCCAGGGCGCCATGGCCGAGGTTGAGCCACAGGTTGCGGTACGCCGTGGCCCCGATCAACGGCACGCCGCTGGGGGTGGCCGGGCGCATGCCGGCCCATTCGATGGCGGCGTCGTAATCACCGGCATTGGGCAAGGTTTCCTGCGCCTGACGCTTGATCAGCGCCAGGCGTTTGGGGTCGAGCGCCGGGTCGAAGCCGACAATGTCCACCATCGCCGCCACGCGCAGTTGGTCACCGATGCGGGCGTAAACGATCTTGCGGTTGTAATCGGTGATGCTCAGCTCCGGCGCACGATGTTCGGCGCGGATGGGCAAGGTCAGGCTGTAGCCCTTGAGCGGATACAGCGGCAGGTTCATGCCGGGCAGCGCCAGCGCCGGACTGCGATGGCCGGCGGCAATCACCAGTTGCTCGACCGGCAGCACCTGCGAACCCATTTCGACGGCCTGCACCGCGCCGTCCACGTGGCGAATGCCGGTGACCTTGCGTCCGAGCAAAAACTCGCAACGCCCCGACGCCTGGAGCCGAGCCAACAGTTGCTGGCAGAACGCATGGCAATCGGCGACCTCTTCGTCGGGGGTATAAATCGCGCCCACAAACGGCGCCTCGGCCAGTGCTGGCTCCAGTTGGGCGCATTCGGCCCGCGACAGCACGTGCTGCTGTTGCGGATCGGCCAGGCCATGGCGCGCATGCTCAAAACTGGCGGCTTCACGAAACGTCACCAGTTTGCCGTTGCGCCGCCAGTCGAAACCGTCGAGGCGGTCTTCTTCGCGCCAGCCTTGCAGCGTGGACTGGCTCAGCAGCGCCAGACGCAGCAGGTGCGCGCCGTTGCGCTGATTCACCGAACGACGGCAGGCCGCCAGGAAGGACGCCATCCAGCGCCATTGCGCCGGGTCTAGGCGCGGACGCAGCTTCAACGGCGAGTCACCGCGCAGCATCCAGCCAAGCGCCTGAAGCGGTACGCCGGCATCGGCCAGCGGCGCGACGTAACGGTAGGACAACTGGCCGCCGTTGGCGAAACTGGTCTCGCTGCCCAGCGAGTCCCGGGCCTCGATCAGCGTCACGTCGATGCCGTCGCGCACCAGTGCGTAAGCCGTCGTCAGCCCGATGACGCCACCACCGATGATGCAAACTCGCTGAGCCATGTCTGTCCTTAACCGTTGTTGAAACAGGCTTCAGATTAGGACCAGGTGACAGGCGTTGAACAATGCATAAAGATGCCTGCCCCATAAACAAAGGTTATGGACTTGCCATGCGACTGCGACACATCGAGATTTTCCAGGCCATTCGCCAGACCGGCTCGGTCAGTGGCGCCGCGCAGTTGCTGCACGTGTCGCAGCCGGCGGTGAGCAAAGTGCTGCAACACGCCGAGCAGCAACTGGGCTTCCCGTTATTCCTGCGGGTGCGCGGTAAATTGCAGGCCACCCCCGAAGCGCTAGAGCTTGAGCGCGAAGTCGACAAGGTCACCGAAAGCCTGCAAGGCGTGCGACGCCTGGCCCAGAGCCTGCGGCGCGAGCCGGGTCACAGCGTACGGATCGGTGCGATTCCGGCGCTGGCCCTGTCGCTGCTGCCGCCGGCCATCAACGAGTGGACGCAACGCTACCCGGACATCGTCTGCGAACTGTCCAGCGCCCACAGCCGTGAGCTGATGCAGAATTTGTTGATGCGCGAAGTGGATGTCGCGCTGACCTTGCAACCGCCGGATCACCCGGGCCTGAAGGCGCAGGTGTTGGCTTGCGGGGTTTTGGTGGCATTGGCGCCGTTGGGTTACTGGGCCGACGATGCCTTGGGCCAACCGTTGCCGTTGATCGAACTGGCCGGCGCGCCGCTGATCGGCCTGTCCAGCGCCGATCCGCTAGCGGCCAGGCTCGACAGCTACCTTGAGGCGGTCGATCCGCCGCCACGGGTTCGCATCGCCGTGCAGACCTATTCGCTGGCGCGGGCGATGGTTGAATCCGGTGCCGGACTGGCGGTGATCGATCCGTTTACCGCCCTCGGCGCGTCCCCCGCCGCCACCGCGATTCGACCTCTGGCACCCGCGTTACCGATCACGTTGTATGCGGTCACCCGCGCCGACGAACCGCCGCCGCACACCCTGAGCGACTTGTTGCAGGTGTTCAGCCGACGGGCGCAAGCGCAGCTGGATCACCTGTATCCCTGTGGGAGCGGGCTTGCTCGCGAATGCGGTGGATCAGTCAGCGATGATGTCGACTGACCTGACGCTTTCGCGAGCAAGCCCGCTCCCACAGGTTTTGCAATAGCAGCAGTGCGGTCTACACGACGTAAAACATGATCGCCACGAAGTGCAGCAAACTCCCGGCGATCACGAACAAATGCCAGATCCCGTGGGCATGGCGCAGACGATGATCGAGGGCAAAAAAGATGATGCCCACGGTGTACAACACCCCGCCTGATGCCAACCAGGTAAAACCGACAGGGCCCAACGCTGCCAGTAACGGCTTGACCGCCACCAGCACGATCCAGCCCATCACCGCGTAGATCACGATCGACAAAATCCGCGCTTCGGAACGCGGTTTAATCTCTTGCAGGATGCCGATCAGCGCCAATCCCCAGACAATTCCGAACAGGGTCCAGCCCCACGGCCCGCGTAGCGTCACGAGACAGAATGGCGTGTAGCTGCCGGCAATCAACAGGTAGATCGAAAAGTGATCGACCTTCTGCATGATCGCTTTCTTGCGCCCACGCACGCTGTGGTAAACGGTCGACGCGCTGTAAAGCACCAACAAGGTGAACCCGTAGATCGCCACGCTGACAATCTTCCACGGGCTGCCGTCCATACTGGCGATCACCAGCATCCACACCACCCCGACCACCGCTGCCACCGCCCCGACCAGATGCGTCCAGGCGTTCAATCTTTCCCCGTGATACATGTGTTGCTCACCTCAAGATTCGTTGCAACATCGCGCAAGGCTCAGGCCTTGAGGGTAAAAGCGCAATGTTTCAAAACACAAATCCCCCAAGAACTCACATACGTGCACAATCGGGTTATTCGAATAAGAGTCTGCACCATGCTGATCGATGAAGAGTTGACCCTGAAAAAACTCGAGGTGTTCCTGGCCTTCATGCGCACCGGCAACCTGGCCCGCGCCGCTGCCGAGTTGCAAACCAGCAACGTCAGCGTGCACCGCGCCATTCACTCCCTGGAAAACGCCCTGCGTTGCCCGCTATTCAAACACGAAGGTCGCAACCTGACCCCACTCGAAAGCGCTTATGTGCTGGAAGAACGGGCGCAGAAGCTGATTCAGGACGTGGTCGAAACCGTGCGCCTGACCCGCGAAGCCGCCGGGTTCTCCGCTGAGCGCTTCAAGCTTGGCTCGCTGTATTCACTGACGGTGAAAACCGTGCCGCAGCTGATCATGGGCCTGAAGATCCGCCGCAGCGAACTCAACATCGACCTGATCCTCGGCTCGAACTTCGACCTGCTGTACAAGCTCAAGAACATGGAAGTCGACGCGATCCTGGTGTCGCTGGACGAGAGCGTCAACGACCCGGACTGCGAGCAAATTCCGCTGTTTTCCGACGACATCTTTCTCGCCACACCGGCGGATTCAAAGTTTGCCCAACGGACCGAAGTCGACCTTGCAGAAGTGCGCGACGAGACATTCATTACCCTGACCCAGGGCTTTGCCACGCACCAGGACGGTAATCGGGTGTTCAAGCAGGCGGGGTTCGAACCGAAGGTGGCGATGCAGGTCAACGACATCTTCACCCTGCTGAGCATGGTCAGCTCGGGCGTGGGGTATGCGTTGCTGCCGGGACGGATTGCGGCGGTGTATGAGAACCGGGTGAAGCTGATCCCGTTGCAGGAAAAGTATCGGTTGCAGCAGCACATTGGCGTGGTGTTCTTGAAGGCCAAGGAGCGCGATCCGAATCTGTTGGCGTTGCTGGCGGAGTGTCGGATGTATGCGAACCGGAATGCTGCGGTGTGACTAAGAACCACCCCTCACCCCAGCCCTCTCCCCAGAGGGGAGAGGGGGAAAGGGAGCCGATCTCCATGGTTTTCAAAACCGGAGTTCGACTCGATATTTCAGGTCGCAGTATTTCTAAAGAAATCCCGGATCAGTTCCCTCGCCCCTCTGGGGAGAGGGTTAGGGTGAGGGGTCGCTCTTGAGTCCTACCCGACAATCCCGCGAACAATGAAGTACAACAACGAAGGCCCCAGCAAGCACCCAAGCCCGGTGTGGAACGTCGCCGTCAACGCGCCATAAGGCACCAACCGCCGATCCGTCGCCGCCAACCCGGCCGTCACACCGCTGACGGTGCCAGCCAACCCACCAAACACCATCGCCGAGCGCGGGTTATCCAGCCCCATCCATTTCGCCGCCATCGGCGTGCCGACCATCACAAAAATCGCCTTGATCAACCCGGTGGCAATCGATAACGCCACCACATCCGAACTGGCGCCAATCGCCGCCCCGGTCACCGGCCCGACGATGTAGGTCACCGCACCCGCGCCGATGGTGGTCATGCTGATCGCATCGCGATAACCGAACGCCCAGGCCATGCTTGCGCCGACAATGAATGGCAGGATCGTGCCCAGCAGCAGCGCAATCACGCCGATCAAACCGGCCTTTTTGGCTTCGGTGGCTTGCACTTCGAACGCCGTGGCGACGATCGCAAAGTCCCGCAGCATGGCGCCGCCCATCAGACCGATGCCGGAAAACAGCGTCAGGTCCGCCAGGCCTTTTTGCCCGCCCGTCAGCGTACCGCCGACCCAGGCCAGAACCAGCCCGATGACGATGGCAATCGCCGAACCGTGAATCCGTCCGAACGTCAGGCGCTTGGACAGCACCACCGACACCCACATGATCACGCCGACGAACGCGAACGCCGTCACCAGACTGTTATTGGTCAGCCCCTTCTCAATGAGTTCCCACATATCAGCGACCTCCTACTGGCGTGCCGACCGGCGTTACTTGCGCCGGTTCATCGGGCAACGGTTCGCCTTTGTGAGTCCGGCTGATCAGGGCAATGGTGCAACCGCAGATCACCACTGAACCGATCGCCGCCAGCACCGCCACCGGGCCGCCGTGCAGGGCGGTGACGACGTTTTGTTGCGCAGCCATCGCGACCACTACCGGAATGTACATGGCGCCCCAGAAGCCGACGCCCATCTCGCAATCCTTGGTCATGCCGCCGCGTTTTTGCATCCACAACCGCGCGCAGATCAACAGGATCATCGCGATCCCGACGCCGCCGACGTTTGATTTCACGCCCAGCAACACGCCGAGCATGTCGCCTACGATCACCCCTGCCAGCGTACAAATCGCCAACAGCGCCACACCGTAAATAATCATTGTTGTTGTCCTCAAAGTGCATCGTCGAATGTTGTTTTTGTTGTTCGAAGGCCTGAGTCGGTGTCCTAGAGTTGGCGGCTTCCCTCCTCACGCAACAGCGCCTGCAAGGTGTCGAGCCGCGCACCGTCGAAGGCAATCACGGTGCCCTGCTCGAACACCCGGCGCGCCAGCCCGGTCAGCACCGCACCGGGCGGCAGTTCGATCTGTAGACGTACGCCGCGCTCGTAAGCGCTTTGTACCGTGCCGCGCCAATCGACGACGCGGCACATGTTGAACGCCAGGTCGTCGCGCAAGGCGTCGGTGTTGATGATGGGCCGGGCGCGACTGCCGCTCAGGTAGCCCAGCGTCGGTGTTTTCAGCCGCACCTTGGCGAAGGCGTCGGCCAGGGTTTTCGCAGGGGTGTCCAGCAGCGGGCAGTGGGACGGCACGCTGACGGCCAGACGTTTGGCCATACCTGCACCGCGACCTTTGGCCAACTCGGCGACGGCCTTCATCGCGCCATCGCTGCCAGCAATCACCACTTGGTTATCGGCGTTGATGTTGGCCAGGTAAACCGGCGTGTCGACGCTGTGAACCTGCGCCAGCAACGCTTCCACCGTGGCCAGGTCCAGACCGATGATCGCGGTCATGCCATAGCCCTGCGGATAAGCCTGCTGCATCAGCTCACCGCGCAGGCTCACCAGATGCAACGCATCGCTGAAGCTCAAGGCACCGGCGACCACCGCTGCCGGGTAGGCGCCGATGGACAATCCCGCCACGTAATCCGCCGTCATCAACAACTGGCGTGAAGCCGCGACGCCGGCGATCAACAGGCAGAGTTGAACTGCTCTTGTCGACTTCAGCGCTTCGGCAGAATCCAGAAGAAAAGCGTCTTCTCCGAGGACTTCACTTGCCTCGATTACTGTTTCCCGAGGCAAACGATGCAGCATGCCCGGCTGCTGCGCGCCCTGGCCAGGGAACACCAGCAAACTGCTCACGCTGCTTGCTCCTGCGGGTTCCAGGGGTTAATCACCAGAACAGCCTGGCTCGCATTTTTCAGCAAAACCCGACGTGCAGAGCCGGCCCATTCGCGCAAGGCGACTGCACCTAATGGAGTCTGCAACTGCATGTCCACCTGGCAGACAGCAGCATCGAGAACCTTCACCAGTGCCTGCGCCTGCACACGATCCAACGGCTGCGGTGTACGCAGGATCAAGTCGAGATCGCTGCCCTCGTGCAACGCCTGAAAACCGCTGGCCAATTCAAACCCGGCGCTGCCGCTGACACCCCAAACCCACTCACAGGAATCGAGCATCGGCCGCAGTTGATTGAGGGCGCGCACTGCCGGTAAATCCCGATCAATCGCGACATGACAAAGCGCTTCCGGCCGGACTTGACGCTGGATTGCATCGACCGACATCACCGTTGCATAACGCTGCTCACGCAAGCGCCCACGCACGCCGACCGCGATGTGATCCGCCGCGCTCAACGCACGCCGAACCACCACCGGTTGACCCGCACTGACCGACTCGATCGCCCACGAAGGTGCATCCGCAGGCAACTGCTCCGGGGTCAGCCCCCAGAGCAGGTCGTGGGCCAGAAGCGTGTTCACCACTGCGCTCTCAGCAATTGGCGCACCTGGCTCGACGCCGCACGGTTGCTCGCGCCCAAGCGGCTGCTCAGGTCTCGGCCACTGGTGGCGACATCGCCAATCGCCTGATTCAGGCATTCAGTCACCCGCGTCAGATCCGCCGCCGTCGGCTGCTCGATCTGTTCCACCGACAAGGTTTCCCAAAGCAGTCCAAGGCTCGCGTAACTGTCGATGTCATACGCCATCGGCGGCACGCTGGCGGCCAGTGCTTCGAGTTCTTCGACGCTGCGCAACGTCACCCGCGCCGCCGAAGCCTTGCCCATCGCATGCACCATCACGCCCGGATCGCGCAGGGCAATCAGCCGATTGGCCTGATACCCATGAGCCAGAAACGCCCCGGACATTGCCTTGCCCACCAGCAAACCAATCACGGCATGGCCGGCCAGTCGGGCTCGGGCATAACTGTCCGCGGCACCGGCCAAGGCTTGATGAATGCCGAGCGCTTCTTCGCGCCGACCGTAGGCCTGACTCGGCACGTCGACGATGGCGATCAAGGCGCGTTTCTGCGGTTTATCCAGATCCGCTGCGATGACGTCATCCACGGATTTGGCCAACCCCCAACCTTCCAGCAGCCCGACCTCGCCATTGCGGGCGCGGACGAAACGGTTGTCGGGATCAGCCACCACCGCGATAAACCGAACGGGTTGGTCACTCAACACACCGTCGGCAACCTTCAATGAAGCGGGCAAACCATCGACCTGTTTGGCGTCCGCACTCAAGGCGTTGAACCAGTTCAAACCTCTCAGGGAATACGAACTCATGAGCGCTCTCCTTGATACAGATCGCGAACCGTCGACGGCTCGATTTGCGGCTCGGCGTCCAGACGGGCCAACCGTTGCAGGAACCATTCGGCCTGGCGGCTGCGTTGCTGTTCCGGCAAACCTTGCTTGAGCAATTCACTGACCTGCTGCTGAACCTGCGCCACGTCGTCAGCGACAAAACGATCCACCAAACCACTGGCAAAACGTTGCTCGCCACCGGTCAGGCTCCAGATGAAAGGACGATCACGGGAGTCGTATTCCTCAAGCCCCGCTTCCTGTTCGATCACTTGCGGACCGTTCAGGCCAAGCCGCGCTTCCTGGGTCACCAGCAAATAGCTGCACAACCCGGCGGCAATCGACATCCCGCCAAAGCAACCGACGCTGCCGGCCACCACACCCACAACAGGCTGGTATTGGCGCAGGTCGACAATCGCTGCATGAATATCGGCAATCGCCGCCAGCCCAAGATTGGCCTCCTGCAAACGCACACCACCGGTTTCCAGCAGCAATACGGCGCGGGTCGCAATGCCATTGCGGTTGTCTTCGGCCGCCAGTTCCAGCGCACCGGCAATCTTCGCCCCACCGACTTCACCGAGGCTGCCGCCCTGGAACGCGCCTTCGATGGCAGCGATCACCACCGGCAAACCGCCGATGCTGCCCTTGGCGATCACCACACCGTCATCGGCTTGCGGCACCACGCCCTGGCGCAACAGCCATGGCGACATGACACGCTGAAACGGGTCGAGCAATTCGCGGAAGGTGCCGGCGTCGAGCAAGGCTTTCGCTCGTTGTCGGGTGCCGAGTTCGACGAAGCTATGTTTGCGTAGGAGATCAGTCATGGCCGATCTCCTCAAAGCCTTGTTCCAGACGCAAGCGCACCACACCCGGCGTCGCGCCGAAATCGTGGATATCGATGGCCATTGCCGGCGGTGTCTGACCATCGAACATCCGCGCAAACAGATGCTGCCAGCGTTGTTCGGCGCCGTTGACCGAGGTCTGCACCTTGATCGTCAGTTTGCCGGCCTGGCCGGGTTCGATCAGCACTTCCAGATCGCCCGAGCCGACACAGCCCACCAGCGTGCGGCCGCGTGGCGGCTGCCCGGCGGGGAATTCAAAAGATAGGGTTTCCATCAGAAAGCTCCGGATTCGATGCGGTCGATGAACAAGCAAGCGGCAAGCAAGTCAGCAGCGCCGCCGGGCGAGGCGTTCAACGCGATCAGTTGTTCATCCAAGTCATGCAAACGACGGCGGCCGGCGAGGCTGGCGCTGCCGCCCGCATCGAGCACGGCCTGGGCGCCGAGTTGCATGGTCTGCAGGCCTTGTTCGCCGGCACGGTAGAGCACGCAGGTGTCGGCCAGATTCGTCATGATCGCCAGCAAGGCATCGAGCCGGGCGCTCTGCTCGCCATGACCGGCGGCGCGGCTGCGTTTGAGTTGCGGCAGCGCCCGTTGAATCACAGCCGGAAAACCGAGCTGCGCTTCTTCACGGGCACCGCGTGCGCCATAACGCTGGGCGACTTGCGCGCCGTGGCTCAGAGGACGCGGCGCGTAACGGTCGTCGAGCAAGGCCAGACGTGCGGCGCGCACAGTCACAGCGCTTGCCTTGGTATTCGTGGATTCCAACGCGGCAGCAGCGACCAACAGACCCAAGGCCCAAATCGCCCCGCGATGGGTGTTCACGCCGCCCGTGGTGGCGAGCATCACCGCCTCGCCTTCACGACCGATCAGGCCAATCGCTTCGCGCAGCGGCAGACCGACTTCGCCGAACTCGATGGCGGCCTCTGCCATTTCCTTGAACGCAGGCCACAGGGACAGCGCCGAAGCGTGCATCAGCCCGAGGTACAAATCGGTGTGCGCGCCATTGCCGCGACGGTCGACCAGCGCCGGTTTCGGCGACAGGTCCGCTTCGTCGATCAGTGCGTCCACAGCCAGATCCGCCAGCCGCTCAGCCAGGGACAGGGACAGGGTTTTCGGTTGCAGGTTGAATGCGTGCATTACCAGCTCCTGAACTTGGCGGGCGGGTTGTAGAGGCCACCGGACCACTCGACAAGATCGGCCACGCTTTTGGCGGCGAGCAATTCGCGGGTGGCGTCGGTGCGGCGGATGCCGAGGTCTTCGGGCAAGGCGATCAGGCCTTCGCGGCGCATGCGCGCGGTGTCTTTCGGGTTGTGGCGCAGGCCGATGACGGTGACCCCGGCCACGGCCGCGATCATCGCCTGACGTTCTTCCAGCGAACGCGCCTTGTACAAATAGGCGATGCCTTCTTCGGTCAGCAGGTGGGTGACGTCGTCGCCGTAGATCATGATCGGCGCCAGCGGCATGCCGCTTTTCTTCGCCACTTCCACGGCGTCGAGGGTTTCGACGAAGGTCGGTTTGCCGCCCTCCTGGAAAGTCTCGACCATTTGCACCACGAGTTTTTTGCCGCGTTCGAGCAGCGCTTCGGGCGCATCGTCATGGCGCATGTCGAGCCAGGCCGGGGTGCCGTGACGACGACCGCGTGGGTCATGGCCCATGTTCGGCGCCCCACCGAAACCGGCCAGGCGGCCGCGCGTCACGGTGGAGGAATGGCCGTCGCCATCGACTTGCAGCGTGGCGCCGATGAACAGGTCCACCGCGTATTGCCCGGCCAGTTGGCAGAACATCCGGTTGGAACGCAGGGAGCCGTCGCGGCCGGTAAAGAACACGTCGGGCCGGGCGGCGATGTAGTTTTCCATGCCCAATTCGGTGCCGAAGCAATGCACGCTTTCGACCCAACCACTTTCGATGGCCGGGATCAGGGTTGGGTGCGGATTGAGGGTCCAGTTGCGGCAAATCTTGCCCTTCAGGCCGAGGGATTCGCCGTAGGTCGGCAGGATCAATTCGATGGCAGCGGTGTTGAAACCGATGCCGTGGTTCAGGGACTGGACGTTGTGTTTTTCGTAGATCCCACGGATCGCCATCATCGCCATCAGCACATGCACAGGCTTGATGTGGCGCGGGTCGCGGGTGAACAGCGGTTCGATGTAGAACGGCTTGTCGGCCACCACCACGAAGTCGACCCAGGACGCGGGGATGTCGACGCGAGGCAAGTCGCTGACATCGTCGACCAGTTGATTGACCTGGACGATGACGATGCCGTCGCTGAAAGCGGCCGGTTCGATCAATGCGGGGGTGTCTTCGGTGCTTGGGCCGGTGTAGATGTTGCCGGCGCGGTCGGCCATGAAACCGGCCGAGAGCACGACGTTGGGAATCAGGTCGACCACCAGTCGCGCATAGAGCTCGATATAGGTATGGATCGCGCCGATTTCCAGCAGGCCGTCTTCCAGCAACTGGCTGATGCGCAAGCTCTGGGTGCCGGCGAAGGAGAAGTCGAGCTTGCGGGCGATGCCGCGCTCGAACAGGTCCAGGTGCTCGGAACGGCCGACACTGGGCATGATCATGTGCAGGTCATGCAGCTTCGCGGGATCGGCCTTGGCCAGCGAGCGGGACAGGAAATCCGCCTGCTTCTGGTTGTTGCCCTCCAGCACCACACGGTCGCCGGGCAAGATCAAAGCCTCCAGCGCCGCAACGATTTTGTCGGTGGGCAGGACCACACCATCGGCGAGACCCCGTACCAGCTCGAGACGCCGCTGCTTTTCGCTGCGCCGCCGCGTCCATCGCGAGTCGGGGGATATTGTTGTTGTCATGACCACTCCACGGGTTCGCTGTCGTGGGAGTCACCTTAAGAGCGTTGGGTGGGGGCATCAATCAAGCAGAGAGATGGATCGTTACGGTCAGGTTAATGGTTGGCCATGCCGACGCCATCGCGAGCAGGCTCGCTCCCACAGGGGTTTCGTATACGACGCAGATCCAATGTGGGAGCGAGCCTGCTCGCGATGGGGCCAGTACAAACTCCGATCCACAGCTGAACGCATCAATCCTTCGCATTCCTTGCGATCCGGCGGCTCAGCTTTCAGTCCACCGCTACGTAACAGATTCTCCAGGTTCTCGTTGCTGCCCATCCTTGGACTCCAAAGGGTTTCCCCCCATCAGATTGATCTTGTCCTGCTGCGCTACCCGCACGACAAAACTATTTTCAGCCGCCAGTTTCGAGGCCCAGTCGTCGGGAGTGTAGAGCGTCGGGTTGAGGGTGCGGCCCAGTTGCTCTTCCATAGGCATGAGCCGCTCCATCACTTCACTGTAGTGCAGGCCCTCGCCGATCAGCATGAGATCAATGTCACTGGATGCGTTTGCCTGATCCTTGGCGATCGAGCCGTACACAAATGCCCAGGTGATCTGTTCGGCAAAGGGTTGGAGCGCCTGACGCAAAGGCTCGGCAATACCGAACGTTTTGCGGGCAATGCCCAGCAGTTCGGCATAGATCGGGCAGTCGGGATTGGCTTGATAGTGGGTCTGGTTGCCCTGACGGGTCATGGTCAGCACGCCTGCCCGCTGCAACCGATCCAGCTCGCGCATGAGGCTGCCTTTACCCACTTGAGCCCAGCGGGCGATCTCGTTGGCGTAAAAACTTCGGTCGGGTTTACCGAACAATAGGCCCAGCACTTTTTGCTGGGTGGTGGTGAACAAGGCTTCGCTCAATGACAGGTTTATCACGGCAACGACCGATAAGTCCCAAAAAGGGAACGATAGGTCCCTTTTTGGGAATCTTCAACCTGAATGCAGAAACCTTTGTGGATAGGAGGTTTGTAGGAAGGTCCGACAGCTTGGGTTTTGTGTTTAAAAGTTTCTCCGCAGGAACGGTGCGAGGCTACGCAGTCTGGCGTCGCTGCCTACAGCAATGCCGGAACCCGCTGACTGGTGCGGTTTTGCGTTGATCTTTATCGTTTGTGTGTCGCTGCCAATTCAGCGACCGGGCCTGGAAAACCCGAAGGACAGGATCAATGCACATGACATAATGCGGCGCTTTTTTTGCTCCGTAGTTCTAAGTTATGGCGGCTGTGCGTGGGAGACCTTCGGGTCTGCCGGGTTTGATCCTTACTCGGTTTTTCCAGTCCGCGTACAGCTGCCACCCTTTTCGTCTGGAAAACGAAAAATGGCAGCTCCATCACTATAAGGATCTTTGCCATGTTCAAACCAACTCCCAACCCCCCGGAAACCGACACCGATTCCGAAGCCTCCCTCGAAGCCGAAAAACTCAAGGAAGCCGCCGACCGCGTCTTTTCCTACTACTTCCCACCCCCTGAAAAACCGGGCAAGCGCCGCAAACATCACCTCTTCAGCGTCTCCCCCGACATCGACACCGAAGCCCTCCTGACCAACGCCTCCGAAGACCTGCTGTCCATCAGCGCCATTGCTGCCGATCTGGCGGACGATGTGGATGGCTCACGCCGCTCTGTAGCCTTGGCGCTCAGCCGCATGGCGGATGGGGTGCAGTTGTTGGTGGAGCGGGCGCTGGATCATCATGAGTCGGCGCAGATGAAGGCTCAGGCCGGGGTTTAGCGCAGAACCCCTTGCCATGATCGTTCCCACGCTCTGCGTGGGAATGCAGCCCGGGACGCTCTGCGTCCCATCCAGAGCCGAACGCGGAGCGTCCGTTGAGGCATTCCCACGCGGAGCGTGGGAACGATCAGTGGGCTAACCCTGCTGAAACAAGCAACGCCTCCAACGCCAGCAGATTCGGCACCTTGGCCACTTGTTCCCCCACCTGCACCGCCGCCTGTTCCAGCGAGCACAACGGCACATCCACATAGCTCAACTGACTATCAAGCTTGTAAGACCGCGGAATCCCCTGCACCAGCAAGGCGATGAATTTCAGATCGGGCTGCCCACCGAGCGCGTTGAGGATGACAATCCGCGCCCGCTCACCGAAGACGATTTTCTGCCCGCACGCCGATTCAAAACTCAGCAACGGAATCTGCCGATTCCGCCACATGACCCGCCCGAGGTACCACGGCGGTGTGTCGAGGTCGAAGGCGCTGGGTTGGTAATCGATAAGCTCCGCCACAGCGACGTTGGGCAAGATCAGGTTGCGGTCAGCCAAGGGCAGCAGCAGGCCGGTGAGGTTGCTGGTGCGGTGCTCAAGCATGGGTTTTGCTCCACAGGTGGATGCTGTCGAGCAGCACCGATTCCTGGTACGGCTTGCCGAGGTAGTCGTTGACGCCGATGGCCATGGCGCGGTCGCGGTGTTTTTGCCCGGTGCGGGAGGTGATCATGATGATCGGCAGGTGCTGCAGACGTTCGTCGGCGCGGACCTGGGTCGCGACTTCAAAACCGTCCATGCGCGGCATTTCGATGTCCAGCAGCATCAGGTCAGGCATGTGGTCTTCAAGCAGCAGCATGGCGTCGACCCCGTCCTTGGCGGTCAGCACGTTCATGCCGTGGCGTTCCAGCAGACGGCTGGTGACCTTGCGCACGGTGACCGAGTCATCGACCACCAACACCAGCAGCGGTTTATGCGGCTCAACCTCCGCGTCCTGAGTCACTGGCTGTTGCGGCAAACGGGCCTGCATCGCGCGGATCGGCGCCAGCAAATCAAGAATCAGCACCACCCGCCCATCGCCGAGAATCGTCGCCCCGGACAAACCCTGCACCGCTGCAAACTGCGGGCCGAGGCTTTTGACCACGATCTCGCGAGTGCCGGCCATGGCGTCGACTTGCACCGCGATATGCCGTTCGTTGCACTGCACCAGCAACACCGGCAGCGGCAGGCTCTGGCCCAGCAGTTTAGGGCGATGGCTGGTTTTCAGCAGTTCGCCGAGGTAGCACAGTTCATAGTCTTGCCCGGCGTATTGGTAGGTCGGCGGATCGAGCCGGTAATGCCCTTCAAGTTCGTTGGGCAGCACGCGAACGATGCCGTCGATGGTGTTCAGCGGGATCGCGTACTGATCATCAAAACACTGCACCATCAGCGCCCGGTTGACCGACACGGTAAACGGCAGGCGAATGCGAAAGTGCACGCCCTGCCCCGGCACAGAGTCGATGCTCATGCTGCCGCCGAGCTGCCGGACCTCTTCATGCACCACGTCCATGCCGACGCCGCGTCCGGAAATCTGGGTGATTTTCTCGGCGGTGGAGAACCCCGGTTGCAGGATGAATTGCAGGACATCGCGGTCGCTGATGTCGCTGTCCGGGGCCAGCAACCCGCGTTTGATTGCCTTATTCCGCACCGCGTCCAGCGGCACGCCGGCACCGTCGTCGCGGATGTCGAAAATGATGTCGCCGCCCTCTCGCGACAGGTCGAGGGTGATACGGCCCTGAGCCGGTTTACCCGCGGCGATACGCACCTCGGCGGATTCCAGGCCATGATCCACGGCGTTGCGCAGCATGTGTTCCAACGGCGCGGCCATGCGTTCGAGGACGTTGCGGTCCATCTCGCCTTCGGCATTGCCGACGATGAAGTCCACGTCCTTGCCCAGTTCGCTGGAGACCTGACGGACGATCCGCTTCAAACGCGGCAGCATCCGCTCGAACGGCACCATGCGCGTGCGCATCAGGCCTTCCTGCAATTCGGTGTTGATGCGGCCCTGCTGTTGCAGCAGGTTTTCCGCGTCCTGATTGCGTCGGTCGAGGGTTTCCTTGAGGTCGAGCAGGTCGGAGGCGGATTCGAACAGCGCGCGCGACAGTTGCTGCAACTGCGAGTGGCGGTCCATTTCCAGCGGATCGAATTCTTCGTAGCCCAGGCGTTCGGCGTCGACTTGCTGACGGCTGAGAATCCGCCCCTGGGTTTCGGTATCGAGACGACGCAGCTGGTCGCGCATACGCTCAATGGTGGTTTCCATCTCGCTCAGGGTCACGCGCGCATCGTTGACTTGTTGTTCGATCCGCCCACGAAAAATCGAGGTTTCGCCGGCCAGGTTGACCAGATCGTCGAGCAGTTCTGCCGAGACCTTGACCATGTCCGCGCCGGCATCGGGTTGCAGTGCGGGCGTCTCGATTTTCGGCGTTGCAGGCACCAGGACCGGTGCCGGTGTTTCGGGCACCGCCGGATGACTGAAATTCTTGATCTCATCGATCAGTTGATCGGCGGGCGGCAAAGGCTGACCGGCACGGGTCGCGTCGAGCATCTGCGCCAGTCGGTCGTGGCTGCTTTGCAACAAGCCGAACAACGCGGCAGTGGGTTGCAACACGCCAGCGGACAGGCCTTCGTAGAGGAATTCCAGCTCATGGGCAAGGTCGCCGATCGGCGCGATTTCCACCATCCGCGCGCCACCCTTGAGGGTGTGCAAATCACGCAGCAGGGTTTCCACTTCCTGACGATTCGACGGCTCGGCCTGCCAGCGCACCAGCGCCGCGCCGGAGTTTTCGATGATGTCGAAACCTTCCTCGAGGAAGATCTCCAGCAGCTCTGGATCATGGCCCGGTGAATCCTCGGCCCGTGCCGGTTCGACCGTTTCAACAGCGCTGGCGTTGCCCTGGCGAAACTCGCGAATGGCCTCGATCACCTCACCCGGATCACCCAAGGGCCGCTGGTTCTGCAACTGTTCAAGCAGCTGCGCGAGCCGGTCATGACTGTGTTGCAGCAGGTGCGCCAAGGCTTCGCTGTAGGCGTAACGGCGGTCCACCAGACCTTCGTAAAGGTTTTCCAGTTCATGGGCCAGTTCACCGACCGGCTCGACTTCGGCCATCCGCGCACCACCCTTGAGGGTGTGCAAATCTCGCTGCAACGACAACAACGGCGCAGCGTTGTCCGGGTCGCTCAGCCAGCGCTGCAAGGCCTGACCGGCGCTTTCGAGGATATCCACCGCCTCTTCGAGGAAGATCGAAACGATCTCATCGTCCAGCTCATGATCCTTTGTGGGAGCGAGCCTGCTCGCGATGGATTCATAGGCGCCGCGTTTATCCTGCAACGATGCGTCATCGTTGACGTCCATCGCGAGCAGGCTCGCTCCCACAGGGGGTAGTGTGTTTTCAAGTTCGGCGGTGGCGTCGCCCAATTCCCGGATGCTCAGCGTACGGCTGCCATCGCTGCGAATCAGCCCCATCGCCGACGGATCCAGGCTCTCATCGAGCAACCTGCGCAAGGCCCGAATGCGTTCCGGTTGCGGGCTGACTTCCTGGCCGGCGGCCAGTTCGTCGAGCATGTTGATCAGCGCTTCATGGGCACTTTGTGCCTCATGGAAAAACGCCTCGCTGACCGCCAGGCTGCTTTCTTCCACCGCACCGTAGAGGTCGAGCAAGGCTTCGCAGAGTTCATCCACCGGATGCAGATCCGCCAGGTGCGCGCCTTCGCCGAGGGTGGTCAATTCATCCAGCAATGCGCTGAGTTCCTGACGCTCGCCGGGATGTTGCTGCCAGCGTTTCAACAGGCTCTCGGCGTCCAGCAGGATGTCCATGCCTTGGGCGAGGAAGTTGTTGATCAGTTGCGGATCACGCTTGATGCGCAACCCGGAATTCGGTGCACTCAGGAGCGTTTCCAAGCGCTCGGCCAGCAACGCCTGGGTTCGTTCGATCAATGAGCGGGCGCCGGGAATCTCCGCCAGCGGATCAGTCTTGAGCTGTCGCAAGCCGAGACGGAACAGTCCTTCGGCTTCGAGCAGCAGTTCGACTTCGTCCAGGTCGAGGGCGAGCAGGTGCGCCTTGTACTCCCGGGTCAGATGATCCAGCGGTTTTGCCAGCTCGGCGATCGGCAATACGCCCGCCATGTAGGCACTGCCCTTGAGGGTGTGCAGCGCCCGCTGCAACTCGTCACTGGCCTGCAATGGCACGTGCTCGGCGGATTTATCGAGGAAACGGTTGAGGCTGGCGAGATGGGTCTCGGCTTCCTTGCGGAAGATCTCCAGCAACAGCGGATCGAGGGCCGCCACATCCTGGGTATCTTCATCGCTGACAGGCGTATCGCCCTTGGCGAGGGCATGGGCGCGAGCAGCCAATTGGTCAACGTCGTTGCGCTGGCGCTGAGCATGGCTGGCAAACTCGGCCACCAGTTCCGGCAGCAGATTCACTGCATCGCCCAGCAGTTGTTGCACCGCCGGCCCCGGCGCAACGCTGCGTTCCAGCACGCGGTTGAGCAGGTTTTCCACCGCCCAGGCCAGTTCACCCAACACCAACGCGCGGACCATTCGGCCACTGCCTTTCAAGGTGTGGAATGCCCGGCGCAATTCACTCAAGGCAGGTTTATCGTCGGGGTTAGCCGACCAGCGCGGCAGGTACTCCCGGAGGATTTCCAGCACTTCATCGGTTTCTTCGAGGAACACTTCCCGCAGCTCATCGTCCACCGGTTCTTCATCGGTGGGCGGCGGCAACAGGCTTCCCGGAATCGTCAGGGCGGGCGGATTGACGGAGGACACAGGGCTGGCCAATACATCGGCCAGTGACTTGACGGTCTCAGGGTCGTCCAGTTCCTGCAGATCCTGCATAACCTGCGCTTCACTCGGGCTGAGCACATCGTCAAGCACCGGCACCTGCTGCTCGCTGGGGAAAAAGCCGAGTGAAGCCAGGCTTTTTTCCGCAACGTCGAGCAACTGTTCGCTCGGCGCTTCGGGGTCGTCGCTGAGGCGCTCCAGGTAATACTCGATGCTGGTGATGACGTCGGCCAGGCTGTCCAGTTCCTGCCAGCCGGGATGATCCGGATCCAGCAGCAGGTGCTCGCGGATGAAGTGGTTGCACGTTTCGATCAGGCTCGCCGCACGGCTCAACGGAATCATCGCCAGCGCACCGCGCACCTGGGTCAGCAAGGCGGGCAGTGGCTGCAAGTGCTGGCGGTCCCAGTCGGCGTCGATGTAGTCGACGATCATGTCCTTGGCCTGTTGCAGGCAGATGCGCGCTTCCTTGATCACGATCTGATGGATCTGGGTCAGGTCGGTGGTCGGCAGGCGGCTGTCTTCCTGGCTTTCCGGCTCGACGGTGCCGACCATGCCGGCCAGCGTCGCTTCGACGTAGAGCAAGGCCCCGGCGACGTCCATCAGGATCGCGTCGTTGGGCTCACGCTGGCCCTGGGCGAGACTCAGCACCACCGCCAGCTGATCGATAATGACCTTGCGTGGCTGGCCGAAACCGAGCACCGCCAGGGTGTCGGCGATTTGCCGCAAGGGTGCCAGCAGGCTTTCGAGGTCCGAGGTGTGTTGGCGGTCGCTGCGCACGAACAGGTCAAGGCGTTCCTTGACCCGCACCAGCTCTTCACACAAAGCGGCCAACACCGAGCGCATGGCATCGCGGTCGGGACCGGCCAGCCGTGCGCGTTCTTCGTCGACCATTGCGCTGTCAGGCAGCGCGTCGTCCAGTCCGTAGCGATCTTTCATGGTCAGCATCTGCCCGGTGGGATGTTCGGCCTTGGCAATGTAGAACAGCAAACTCTTGAGCAACTCTAGCGGCGCCGGCTGATTGATGCCCGGCATGCCCTGTTCGAGCAGGCGCTTGAGTTCTTTGTCGGCCTCCTTGAACAGGCTGCGCAACGCCGGACTGTTGGCAATCGAGCCGTCGCGCATGCCTTCGACCAGCGCCGAGGCGACTTGCCACAACGGGCTCAAGGGCGCGTTGCCGCACAGCCCTTCGAGGCGCGCAAAAACCTTGGTCAGGTAACCGAGATTGGTTTCGCCGTCCTGTTCACGCAGTAACCCGACCAGGGCCATCTGCAACATCTGCCGCCACTTGCGCAGCATGTTCGGTAAATCCGCCGGCTCCAGCAGCGCCAGCGCTTTTTCGTCCAGGGGCGGCAGGTCCGGCAGTTGCGGGCTGAACAGGCTGGTTTCCGACAACAGGCTTTCGCCACGGGCGCTGCGCAGATCGTTGATCAGTGGCAACACCACCAGCGGCAGGTCGCGGCGCGCACCTTGCACCCGGTCGAGGTAAATCGGCAGCTGCCCAAGGGCTTGCAGCAACAGGTGGAGCGTCTCATCGCGATGACTGACGCGGTTCTGTTGCAATGCGCTGGTCAGATGTTCCATCTCTTCAGCGAGCAGCGCCGCGCCGTAGAATTCGACCATCTGCAAACTGCCGTGAACCTGATGGAGGCACGCCAGGCATTCGCTGAGGGCGTGCGTCGCCTGCGGGTCATCAAGCAACGTTTCAATCGCCTGGTGAGCCACTTTCAGCGTTTCGGCAATCTCGCCTTTGACCCACTCGAGGGCCACATAGTCGTGCCGATCACCCATAACCACTCCAAATCACTGCTCTACTCAAAAAATGCATTCGCTCGCAGGCGTTTCACACTTTATCTGCAGCCTCAGCCTTGGCGGCCGGCAAGGTGAAACCGGACACCGAACGCCGCAGCTGGCTGGCCATTTTCGCCAGGTTGCCAATGCTCTCGGCGGTGGCGGTGGAGCCGGACGAGGTCTGCGTGGTGATCTGCTGGATCACGTTCATCGTCAGGGAAATCTGACCGGCCGAGGACGTCTGTTGCTGCGCGGCGTTGGAAATACTCTGGATCAACGCGGCGAGGGTCTTCGACACGCCTTCGATTTCTTCCAGGGCCACTCCGGCATCCTGCGCCAGACGCGCGCCACGCACCACTTCGGTGGTGGTCTGTTCCATGGAAATCACCGCTTCGTTGGTGTCGGTCTGAATCGCCCGCACCAGGGTTTCGATCTGCCGGGTCGCGGCGGACGAGCGCTCGGCCAGCCGCTGGACTTCATCGGCGACCACCGCAAAACCGCGCCCGGCATCACCGGCCATGGAAGCCTGGATCGCTGCGTTGAGCGCAAGGATGTTGGTCTGGTCGGCAATGTCATCGATCAGGCTGACAATGTCGCCGATTTCCTGAGAAGACTCGCCGAGGCGTTTGATACGCTTGGCGGTGTCTTGAATCTGCTCGCGAATATTGTCCATGCCGTGGATGGTGTTGTGCACCACCTCGTTGCCCTTGTTGGCGATTTCCACCGAACGCTCGGCCACCGCCGAGGACTCAGCGGCGTTGGCCGAGACCTGATCGATGGACTCAGCCATGTCGTTGATCGCGGTGGAGGCTTCGGCAATCTGCTGCGCCTGATGCTCCGAAGCCTGGGCCAGGTGCATGGCGGTGGCCTGGGTTTCCTGCACGGCGGCAGCGACTTGGCCAGCGGTAAGGTTGATGGTCGCCACCAGATCGCGCAATTGGTCCACGGAGTAGTTGATCGAGTCGGCGATGGTCCCGGTGAAGTCTTCGGTCACCGAGGCGGTCACGGTCAGGTCGCCGTCCGCCAGGTCTTCGATCTCGTCGAGCAGACGCATGATCGCGTTCTGGTTACGCTCGTTCTTCTCGGCCGTTTCGCGCAACTGACGGTTGGTTTCACGGACCATCACCAGACCAATGAGGATGATCGACATCAGCGCCAACAGGCCCAGCACGTAGCCGCCAATGGTGTCGGTGTTGCGCCCGCCGGCCAGGTTTTCGAAACCGCCGGCCAGGTGCGAGGCTTCCTCGAGCAGGGTCTGCGACAGGGTAAAGATACTGGTGGCCGATTCACGGACCTTGAACAGCTCCGGCGAGGTTTCGAGGATTTCATCCACCGAACCCGAGACAAATTCAAACAGCTCAGAAATCTCGATCAACCGCGCGCGCGCATCGCGGTCTTCAACCTGGCTGACTTTCAGTGACGGATTGCCCTGGAGCATGCCGTTGAGTACCTGGCCGAATCGCGCCGCATCGCGACCGAAGGCGTCGGCGGCCTGCTGCGAATTTTCATCACCGGACAGCACGGTGTTCACTGCACCGAGAATCCGCTCAGCCAACAGCGACTGGCGTTGGGCCATGGCCACCTGCGCAGCCGGGGCGCCGCGCTGGAGAAGCGTTTCGACGACTTTTTCGTACTCGACCTGCAACTGCGGCACGGTTTCGGCCAGGGTCGCGGCGACTTGATGCAGCGACAGCACGGTCTGTTCGCTGGAGAGGATCGCGTCGGTGTTTTTCAGCAAGCGTTCCCAGTCCAGTTGCACGGCGCGCATTTCCGGGCGCACGGTGGACGGCGCCGGCGGCAGGCCGGTGGCGGGGTCGCCTTTCTTCAGATAGCCCCAGCGTTGGGCAAAATCATTGCGCGCATCGCTCAGCAGCTTGAACGCCGCCGCCTTGCCGGCCGCCGCTTCGGTGGCGTTCTTGGCAATGCGCTGGGACAGCACGCGCAGCTCACCAGCGTGGCCGATGTACTGTTTGTCGTACGTGGCCTGGGTGTTGAGGTACGCGAAGTTGGCGAACAGCAGCATGATGAAGACGATCAGCGCGATGAACAGCGCGATGATCTGTGACCGGCTGCGCGACCCTTCTGGCTTGCCTGTTTTTGCTTTTATCATCGGTCCTCGCCTGTTAACCAACGTCTATGAACCTTGCCGAGAACCCTGTGGGAGCGGGCTTATGTGGTGAGGGGATTTATCCCCGTTGGGTCGCGAAGCGACCCCAAGCTTGCAACCCCGTTGTGTCTGACACACCGCATGCAATGGTTTTACGACTGCTGCGCAGCCGAACGGGGCGGTGCGACGTTTCGCTAAATCCCCTCACCACATAAGCCCGCTCCCACATAGGATCGGCGTTGCGCCAGTTACAGCGCTACGTGCATAAAGCTTTGGGACTGCACCAACGCAAACGGGCTGAACACCTGCCAGGTCTGCTCACGCTGAAACCGGCCTTTGATGAACGGTGCAATCGGGCCGCTCAAGGTATCTACCGGCTCAAGGCTGTCCTGGGCAAAGTGCTGGAGGCCGACGACTTCATCGACCATCAACCCGGCAAACACGTCGTTATGCTCCACCACCAATACCCGGCGCTGCTTGCGCACGGCTGACAGCTCATACCCGAAGAAGCCACACAAATCGATGATCGGCAACAAACGCCCACGCAGGTTGGCCACGCCCTTGACCCAGGGTCTGACCCCTGGCAGTTGGGTGAACCGAGGCTCGTGCAACACTTCGCTGACCTCGCCCATCGGCGCGACGTACCAGTGTTCGCCCAGACGGAAGCCGATGCCGCTCCAACTGTCTTGTCGGGTCGGCTGGGACGGCAAGTCCGCCGCCAGCAGACGACAACGCTGGTCGATCTGCAGCAGCAGTTCGAAAGCCGTCAACGACTCGGTCATGGCCGGACGATCAACCGGCCAGCACGTTGTTCAGGGTCTTGATCAGGGTCTCTTCGTCGACCGGTTTGGTCAGGTAGTCCCTGGCGCCCTGGCGCGTGCCCCAGACCTTGTCGGTTTCCTGATCCTTGGTGGTGATGATGATCACCGGGATGTGCCCGGTTTCCGGGTCTTTGGTCAGCTGACGGGTCGCCTGGAAACCGTTGAGGCCAGGCATGACGATGTCCATCAGAACGGCGTCGGGTTTTTCCTGACGGGCCAGGGCCACGCCGTCGGCGCCGTTTTCGGCTTTCAACACTTCATGACCGTGCTTTTCCAGCATGCCGGTCAGTTTGTACATTTCGGTCGGCGAATCATCGACGATCAGAATACGTGCCATGGTTTTCCCCATTCTTGTCGACGCCGGGCCCGCTGGCCGAGCGTCACTGTGCGTGTCCTACTGCGGCAAAACGGCGGCGAAGCCCGGAACATGGGCCTGGATCGCGTTCAGCAGTTCTTCCTTGCTGAAAGGCTTGGTCAAAAACTGGTCGGAGCCGACGATGCGCCCCTTGGCCTTGTCGAACAGCCCGTCCTTGGACGACAGCATAATCACTGGCGTGGACTTGAACGCACTGTTGTTCTTGATTAAAGCGCAGGTCTGATAACCATCCAGACGCGGCATCATGATGTCGACAAAGATGATGCCGGGGTGATTGTCGGCAATCTTGGCCAGGGCATCGAAACCATCGATGGCGGTGATCACTTCACACCCCACGTTCTTCAACAGCGTTTCGGCGGTGCGGCGAATCGTCTTCGAATCGTCGATCACCATGACCTTCAAGGCGCTGGAATGCTGTTCCATAAATGCTCTGCCGTCGCCTTTGCGAATCAAATTGTCCATTTCCGATAACCGGAGGCTCGAAACCCTTGATGTTTAAGGGCCGGAACGATATGGCAGCCTTTTTAGCACAGTCTCCAAATGCAATCTATCGGGGGACCGGCGCGGTGGTTTTTCCTTGACCGGGAACACACTGAGCGCCAATCTGACGCCACTTTTTCGTGTCCAATCGGACCACCCAAATTCGAGGAAAAACCCATGAGCGTTCGCGTCGGGATTGTCATGGATCCTATTGCCAGCATTTCCTATAAAAAGGATAGCTCGCTGGCCATGCTGTTGGCCGCACAGAAGCGCGGCTGGGAACTGTTCTATATGGAACAGGGCGATTTGTACCAGGCCGAAGGCGAAGCGCGGGCGCGGATGCGTCCGTTGAAAGTCTTCGCCAACCCGGAAAAATGGTTCGAGCTCGAAGCCGAGACCGACGCGCTGCTGAGCGATCTGGACGTGATCCTGATGCGCAAGGATCCGCCGTTCGACATGGAGTTCGTCTACTCCACTTACCTGCTGGAGCAAGCCGAACGCGCTGGCGTGCTGGTGGTGAACAAACCGCAAAGCCTGCGCGACTGCAACGAGAAACTGTTCGCCACGCTGTTCCCGCAGTGCACGCCGCCGACCATCGTCAGCCGTCGCCCGGACGTACTGCGTGAATTCGCCGACCACCACGGCGATGTGATCCTCAAGCCGCTGGACGGCATGGGCGGTTCTTCGATCTTCCGTCACACCGCCGGCCACCCGAACCTGTCGGTAATCCTCGAAACCCTGACCCTGCATGGCAAACAGCAGATCATGATTCAGGGTTACCTGCCGGCGATCATCGATGGCGACAAGCGCATCCTGATGATCGACGGCGAGCCGGTGGATTACTGTCTGGCGCGGATTCCGGCCGCAGGCGAAACCCGTGGCAACCTCGCCGCCGGCGGCCGTGGCGAAGCCCGACCGCTGACCGAGAAAGATCGCTGGATCGCCGCCCAAGTCGGCCCGACCCTGCGTGAGAAGGGCCTGCTGTTCGTCGGTCTCGACGTAATCGGCGAGCATCTGACGGAGATTAACGTCACCAGCCCGACCTGCATTCGCGAGATTGATAACGCGTTCGGCACCGACATCGGCGGCCTGTTGATGGATGCCATCGATCAGAAGCTCAAGGCCCGTTGATATAGAACAGCCAAGAAACGACCAACATTGCGTTATCATCCGCGGCCTGTGAAAAACGCGATGTTGGTTTTTTTGTCATGACGCTTCCGTCCGATCTGCCCGCTGAACTCGCCCATCGTGGCGTGCGCCCGGCTGATCGCCTTGGTTTTACCCTGTTTCTCGCGGCGCTGATTCACCTGGCCTTGCTGTTGGGCGTCGGTTTTACGATGGTCGAACCCAAGCAAATCAGCAAAACCCTGGAAATCACCCTCGCCACCTTCAAAAGCGAAAAGAAGCCTGAGAAAGCCGACTTCCTCGCTCAAGAGAATCAGGAAGGCAGCGGCACCCTGGATAAAAAGGCAATTCCCAAGACCACCGAGGTCGCGCCTTTCCAGGACAACAAGGTGCAGAAAGTCACACCACCGCCGGCGGCCAAGCCTGAAGTGAAGGAAGCCGCACCGAAGGCAGCCGTGACCACCATCGCGCCCAAGCCGAAAAAGGCCCCGGCCAAAACCGAAGAACCCAAACCCGTCACCAAACCCGCCGTCGCCGCGCCGACGTTTGACAGTGAACAGCTGTCCACCGACATCGCCAGCCTGGAAGCGGAACTGGCTAACGAACAACAGCTGTATGCCAAGCGCCCGCGCATCCACCGCCTGAGCGCCGCGTCGACCATGCGCGACAAAGGCGCCTGGTATAAGGACGAATGGCGCAAAAAAGTCGAGCGCATCGGCAACCTGAATTACCCCGACGAAGCGCGACGCAAGCAGATCTACGGCAATTTGCGCCTGATGGTGTCGATCAACCGTGACGGCTCGCTCTTTGAAGTGCTGGTGCTGGAGTCGTCCGGGCAACCGCTGCTGGATCAGGCGGCACAGCGCATCGTGCGGCTGGCGGCGCCGTTTTCGCCGTTTACCGGGGATTTGTCGGACATCGATCGCCTGGAAATCATCCGGACCTGGAAGTTTGCCCGCGGGGACAGACTCTCCAGCAACTGACACCCCAAAAATCCCCTGTGGGAGCAACCGCCCCACACAAATTCTCTGTGCGAGCTATGTGGTGAGGGGATTTATCCCCGCTGGGTCGCGTAGCGACCCCAAGATTGCACCCCCGTTGTATCTGACACACCGCATGCAATGGTTTTACGACTGCTGCGCAGCCGGGCGGGGCGGTGCGACGTTTCGATAAATCCCCTTACCACATAGTCCGCTCCCACATTTGGTCTGTGCCGACTGCCAAATTGCGCCATCCTCGGCTTGTCAGTTTGCGCCACCAACGCCACACTAGCGCTCATGAAGAACGTCAGCCCCAGCTACCTCAAGCATCAGTTCCTGATCGCCATGCCTCACATGGTCGACCCGAACTTTGCGCACACCTTGACCTACATCGTCGAGCACACGGCCAATGGTGCCATGGGCCTGGTGGTCAATCGTCCGCAAGACCTCAACCTGGCCGATATCCTCGAGCAACTGCGCCCCGACATCGAACCGCCGGTGCTCTGCCAGCATGTGCCGATCTTCATCGGCGGCCCGGTGCAGACCGATCGCGGTTTTGTCCTGCACCCCTCGGGGCAGAGTTATCAGGCCACCGTCGAGCTCGATGAGAAACTGGCCCTGTCCACCTCCCAGGACGTGCTGTTCGCCATCGCCGACGGCGTCGGCCCGGCGAAAAGCCTGATCGCCCTCGGCTACGCTGGTTGGGAAGCTGGGCAGCTGGAAGCCGAACTGGCCCAGAACGCCTGGCTGACCTGCCCGTTCGATGCCGAAATTTTGTTCAACACCAGCAGCGAACTGCGCCTGGAAGCAGCGGCCAAGCACCTGGGCGTCAATCTCAGCCTGCTGACCAGCCAGGCGGGACACGCCTGATGGCCCTGCGCCTGATTTTGGGTTTCGACTACGGCACCAAACAGATCGGCGTTGCGGTCGGCCAGGTGATTACCGGCCAGGCCCGCGAGCTGTGCACCTTGAAGGCACAAAACGGTATTCCCGACTGGAATCAGGTCGAAGCCCTGATTAAAGAGTGGAAACCCGATGCCGTGGTGGTTGGCCTGCCCTTGAACATGGACGGCACGCCGAGCGACATGTGCCTGCGCGCCGAGAAATTCGCCCGCCGTCTCAACGGCCGCTACAACCTGCCCTTCTATACCCACGATGAACGCCTGACCACCTTCGAAGCCAAGGGTGAACGGCGTGATCGTGGCGGACAAAAGGGCAGCTACCGCGACAACCCGGTGGACGCCATCGCTGCTGCCCTGCTGCTGCAAGGCTGGCTCGACGAAAACACCGCACTGTTCGAATCCTGAAGAGCCGCAACACGCGTCTCTACTTAGCGACAACCCGAGCCACCTCTCCAGCAGAACCCGGCTCGGGCCCAAGAAGGAGCAACCATGAGCCTGCCCAATCCCGCCGAACTGATCAGCCAGATGGCGACCCGTCTCAAGGCGCACCTGGAACACCGTGGCATCAGCGAGCCGCGCTACATCGGTATTCGTACCGGTGGTGTCTGGGTCGCCCAGGCGTTGCTCGATGAACTGGGCAGCGACTCGCCGCTCGGCACCCTGGACGTCTCCTTCTACCGCGACGACTTCAGCCAGAACGGCCTGCACCCACAAGTGCGCCCGTCCGCCCTGCCGTTCGAGATCGAAGGCCAACACCTGGTGCTGATCGATGACGTGCTGATGAGCGGCCGGACCATCCGCGCCGCCCTCAATGAGCTGTTCGACTACGGCCGCCCGGCCAGCGTGACATTGGTCTGCCTGCTGGACCTGGACGCCGGCGAGCTGCCGATCCGCCCGAACGTGGTCGGCGCGACCCTGTCGCTGGCCGCCCACGAACGGGTGAAACTGTCCGGCCCGGAACTCAAGCTCGAACTGCAAGACCTCGCCCTTTAATTCGCCCTATTGAGAGTCCCCCTCGCGATGACGCCTCTAGAAACCAAGCGCCCGCTGCAGCTCAATGATCAGGGCCAGCTGCGCCACTTCCTCTCGCTCGACGGTTTGCGCCGCGAGTTGCTGACGGAAATCCTCGACACCGCCGACTCGTTCCTCGAAGTCGGCGCCCGGGCGGTGAAGAAAGTCCCGCTGCTGCGTGGCAAGACCGTGTGCAACGTGTTCTTCGAGAACTCCACCCGCACCCGCACCACCTTCGAACTGGCGGCTCAGCGACTGTCGGCGGACGTGATCACCCTGAACGTGTCCACGTCGTCGGCGAGCAAGGGCGAAACCCTGCTCGACACCCTGCGCAACCTGGAAGCCATGGCCGCCGACATGTTCGTCGTGCGCCACGGTGATTCCGGCGCGGCACACTTCATCGCCGAACACGTGTGCCCACAAGTGGCGATCATCAACGGCGGCGACGGCCGTCACGCCCACCCGACCCAGGGCATGCTCGACATGCTCACCATCCGTCGGCACAAGGGCGGTTTCGAAAATCTCTCGGTGGCTATCGTCGGCGACATCCTGCACTCGCGGGTGGCGCGCTCGAACATGCTGGCGCTGAAAACCCTCGGTTGCCCGGACATCCGCGTGATCGCGCCGAAAACCCTGCTGCCGATCGGCATCGAGCAATACGGCGTGAAGGTTTACACCGACATGACCGAAGGCCTGAAAGACGTCGACGTGGTGATCATGCTGCGCCTGCAGCGTGAACGCATGACTGGCGGCCTGCTGCCGAGCGAAGGTGAGTTCTACCGCCTGTTCGGCCTGACCACCGCGCGTCTGGCCGGAGCCAAACCGGATTGCATCGTCATGCACCCGGGGCCGATCAACCGTGGGGTTGAAATTGAGTCGGCGGTGGCCGACGGCCCGCACTCGGTGATCCTCAACCAGGTCACCTACGGCATCGCAATTCGTATGGCCGTGCTGTCCATGGCCATGAGCGGGCAAACAGCCCAGCGCCAATTCGAGCAGGAGAACGCCCAGTGAAGCTCAGCATTCTCGGCGCACGCGTCATCGATCCGGCCAGCGGCCTGGATCAAGTTACCGATATCCATATTGAAGCCTGCAAGATCATTGCCCTTGGCGCCGCGCCCGCCGGCTTTGTCGCCGTCGATACCCTCGACGCCAAAGGCCTGGTCGCCGCCCCTGGGCTGGTTGACCTGAACGTCGCCCTGCGCGAGCCGGGCTACAGCCGTAAAGGCTCAATCGTCAGCGAAACCCGCGCCGCCGCGGCCGGTGGCGTCACCAGCCTGTGCTGCCCGCCGAAAACCAAACCGGTGCTGGACACCTCGGCCGTGGCCGAACTGATCCTCGACCGCGCCCGCGAGGCCGGCAACACCAAGGTGTTCCCGATCGGTGCCCTGAGCAAAGGCCTGGACGGCGAACAGCTGGCCGAGCTGGTCGCCTTGCGCGATGCCGGTTGCGTGGCCTTCGGCAACGGCCTGGACAGCTTCCGCAACACCCGCACGCTGTGCCGGGCGCTGGAATACGCCGCGACATTCGACCTGACGGTGATTTTCAACTCTCAGGACCATGACCTGGCCGAAGGTGGCCTGGCCCACGAAGGCCCGACCGCCAGTTTCCTCGGTTTGCCGGGCATTCCCGAAACCGCTGAAACCGTGGCGCTGGCCCGGGACTTGCTGCTGGTCGAGCAAAGTGGCGTGCGCGCGCACTTCAGCCAGCTCACCAGCGCCCGTGGCGTGGCCTTGATCGCTCAGGCCCAGGCTCGCGGCCTGCCGGTGACGGCCGATGTCGCCCTGTATCAGCTGATCCTGACCGACGAAGCGCTGATCGACTTCAGCAGCCTCTATCACGTCCAGCCGCCGCTGCGCACCCGCGCCGACCGCGATGGCCTGCGTGAAGCGGTGAAATCCGGTGTCGTCTCGGCGATCTCCAGTCATCACCAACCCCACGAGCGGGACGCCAAACTGGCGCCGTTCGGGGCCACCGAGCCGGGCATCAGCAGCGTTGAACTGCTGCTGCCGTTGGCGATGACGCTGGTGGAGGATGGTTTGCTGGACCTGCCAACGCTGCTGGCGCGCTTGAGCACCGGACCTGCCGAGGCATTGCGCCTGCCGGCGGGCAAACTGGCGGTAGGTGGACCGGCGGACATCGTGCTGTTCGACCCGGCGGCTTCGACCGTAGCCGGCGAAACCTGGCTGTCCAAAGGCGAAAACTGCCCGTTCATTGGCCACAGCCTGCCGGGCGTGGTGCGTTACACCTTGGTGGATGGACGCATCAGCCACCAGGCGTAAGCGCGACCTGATCGTTCCCACGCTCCGCGTGGGAATGCAGCCCGGGACGCTCTGCGTCCCAAGAGCGGACGCGGAGCGTCCATTGAGGCATTCCCACGCAGAGCGTGGGAACGATCATCACTGGAAAGCGCCTCGGTTCTGCGCATTGCGAATCGACACCTGGTCGTTCAGCGTCCAGAAGTCATACAGCACCCCCAAAAAGAACAACCCGCCCGTCACCAGGTACAGCAATCCGCTGATCCACTTCCCCTGATACATGCGGTGTACGCCGAATACCCCAAGAAACGTCAGCAGAATCCACGCAACGTTGTACTCAATGGGTCCGGCGGTAAAACGCAGGTCCGCTTCACGATCCATGGCCGGGATCAGAAACACGTCAATCAGCCAACCGATACCCAACAAACCGAGGGTTAAGAACCAAATCGTCCCCGTTACCGGCTTGCCGTAATAGAAGCGGTGAGCGCCGGTAAAACCGAAAATCCACAGCAGGTAACCGATGACCTTGCTGTGCGTGTCTTGATGCGAAACGGGTTGTTGATAGGTGTTCATGAAGGACCTCGATTCACACGATAGATAAATATTCTTTAAATCTTTGTGACTTTTTTACAGGTGGCCGACGTATGGCAAATGCTACCTTGTGTCCCGTCAAACCCTTGTAACACAAGCGTTGTGTCCGACAATCGCGTCTATTTTCCGCTTATTTGGTTCCGTTGACCCCAAGGTTGAATCGACCAACGGCCGCGGAAGGGCCAAAAAAGCTGTTATAAAGTTGCGCGCTAACTTATATGAGCCTTGCCTAATGCGTCCATTTTTCAAGACATGGCTAACCATTTGCCTTTTGATGCCACTGGCCGCCCACGCCACCAATCGTGAGCAACGTCTTCCTAACGTTAATGGTTACACCCCTAAATCCCATATTTCTGCTCCTTCGAGCAAAAACAAACAGACCGTAAAACGCGCTCCTCAACTGAGCAGCAACAGTGGCCTTGTTCCGCCGATGGCGACCAAGGAAAGCAGCAACGTGCTGAGCCGCGCCGTAAACGTCCTCGGTACTCCTTACCGTTGGGGCGGCAGCAGCCCAAGTAAAGGGTTCGACTGCAGTGGCCTGGTGAAATACGCGTTCAATGACGCCACATTCGACCTGCCGCGCACTTCCAACGCCATGGCCAGCGGTCATGGGGAGAAAGTCGATCGCAAGGATCTGAAGCCTGGCGACCTGATTTTCTTCAACATCAAGAGCCGTCAGGTCAATCACGTCGCCATCTACCTGGGCAACGACCGCTTCATCCACGCACCACGTCGTGGCAAGTCGGTAACCATCGACACGCTGAAGAAACCCTATTGGGAAAGCCACTACGTGGTTGCCAAGCGGGTTATGCCGAAAGAGAAGAACACCTTACAGGTTGTTCAGCGCTGATTTGTGGCGAGGGGACTTGTCGGAACGCCGCACCGCCCCGTTGGACTGCGCAGCAGTCCCGATTTTGGGGTCGCTTCGCAACCCAACGGGGACAAGTCCCCTCGCCACAGGTCCGCTCTCAATCCCTCAGAAACCATCCGGCGTGCGCGCCTTCTCCCGCGCATGCTCGCGGCTGATCAAGCCCTTGCTCACCAGCTCCTTCAAGCACATATCCAGCGTCTGCATCCCCAGGTTGCCCCCGGTCTGAATCGACGAGTACATCTGCGCCACCTTGTCTTCACGGATCAGGTTACGGATCGCTGACGTGCCGAGCATGATTTCGTGGGCCGCGATCCGCCCGCCGCCGATTTTCTTGACCAACGACTGCGACACCACCGCCAGTAACGACTCGGACAGCATCGAACGAACCATCGATTTCTCGTCCCCCGGAAACACGTCCACCACCCGGTCGATGGTTTTCGCCGCCGATGTCGTGTGCAGCGTGCCGAACACCAGATGACCGGTTTCGGCGGCGGTCAACGCCAGGCGAATGGTCTCGAGATCCCGCATCTCCCCCACCAGAATCACGTCCGGGTCTTCCCGCAGGGCCGAGCGCAGGGCCGTGGCGAAACTGCGTGTATCGCGATGGACTTCACGCTGATTGATCAAACATTTGCGCGACTCGTGGACGAACTCGATCGGGTCTTCGATGGTGAGGATGTGCTGATGACGATGGCTGTTCAGGTGATCGATCATCGCCGCCAGGGTGGTGGATTTGCCGGAACCGGTCGGGCCGGTCACCAGCACCAGCCCCCGTGGCGCTTCGGTAATCTTGCGAAACACCTCCCCCATACCGAGGTCGTCCATGCTCAAGACCTTGGACGGAATGGTCCGGAACACCGCACCAGCACCGCGATTGTGGTTGAACGCGTTAACCCGAAAACGTGCCACGCCGGGCACCTCAAAGGAGAAGTCGGTCTCCAGGTGCTTCTCGAAGTCCACCCGCTGCGTGTCGTTCATGATGTCGTAGATCAGCGCCTGCACCTGTTTGTGGTCCAGGGCTGGCAGGTTGATGCGCCTCACATCGCCGTCGACCCGAATCATCGGGGGCAGGCCGGCAGACAGATGCAAGTCGGATGCGCCCTGTTTCGCGCTGAAAGCCAGCAGCTCAGTGATATCCATAGCGTTCCTCAATTCCAGTAGAATGCCGCGAACCTTCAGCCGCCGGCGCCTAATCCTCGCCTGATAAAGTCGCCGAGCGATGATCAGGCAAGGCAAAAGTCGGCGAAGAAGCGGAGTTGACGTCAGTCAATGAGCATTCTGAGTCGACTTTTAACGCCGCATGATCGAGTGTAGGCACTTTTCAGGCAGGATTTGATGTCCACGATAGCAGACAACATCGCTCAGGTTAGTTCACGCATCCACGCTGCCGCCGTTGCCGCAAAGCGCGACGCAGACAGCGTCCAGCTATTGGCCGTGAGCAAGACCAAGCCCGCCGAGGCCCTGCGCGAAGCGTATGCCGCCGGCCTGCGCGACTTTGGCGAGAACTACCTGCAGGAAGCCTTGAGCAAACAGCTCGAATTGGCCGACCTGCCCTTGATCTGGCACTTCATCGGCCCCATTCAATCGAACAAGACTCGCGCTATCGCCGAGCACTTCGCCTGGGTGCATTCCGTGGATCGTTTGAAAATCGCACAACGTCTGTCCGAACAACGTCCTGCCGAGTTGCCCCCACTGAACATCTGCATCCAGGTCAACGTCAGCGGTGAAGCCAGCAAGTCCGGCTGCACCCCGGCCGACCTGCCGGCCTTGGCCAATGCCATCAGCGAACTGCCGCGCATCAAGCTGCGCGGGTTGATGGCAATCCCCGAGCCGACTGAAGATCGCGCCGCTCAGGATGCGGCTTTTGCTGCCGTACAAAGCCTGCAAGCCAGCCTGAACCTGCCGCTCGACACACTTTCCATGGGCATGAGCCACGACCTTGAGTCGGCCATCGCCCAAGGCGCCACGTGGGTCCGTATTGGTACGGCCCTGTTTGGCGCCCGCGACTACGGCCAGCCATAACGTGGCTGACATACCTCTCTATAAGGACCTGACATGAGCAAGACTCGTATTGCCTTTATCGGTGCCGGCAACATGGCGGCCAGCCTGATCGGCGGCCTGCGCGCCAAAGGTCTGGACGCCGCGCAGATCCGCGCCAGCGATCCGGGCGCTGAAACCCGCGCTCGCGTGAACGCTGAACACGGTATCGAGGTGTTCGCCGACAACTCCGACGCCATCCAGGGCGCCGAAGTCATCGTACTGGCGGTCAAGCCCCAAGCGATGAAAGCCGTCTGCGAAGCGCTTCGCCCAAGCCTCAAGCCCAATCAACTGGTGGTCTCGATTGCGGCCGGCATCACCTGCGCCAGCATGAACAACTGGCTCGGCGCCCAACCGATCGTGCGTTGCATGCCCAACACTCCGGCGCTGCTGCGTCAGGGGGTGAGCGGTTTGTTCGCCACGGCGCAAGTGAGTACCGAGCAACGCAAACAGGCGCAAGAACTGCTGTCCGCCGTCGGCATCGCACTGTGGCTGGATGAAGAGCAGCAACTGGACGCGGTCACCGCCGTTTCCGGCTCGGGCCCTGCGTACTTCTTCCTGCTGATCGAAGCCATGACCGCCGCCGGCGTGAAGCTCGGCCTGCCAGCAGACATCGCGGCACAACTGACCCTGCAAACCGCTTTGGGCGCTGCTCATATGGCCGTGGCCAGTGACGTCGACGCTGCGGAACTGCGTCGCCGCGTGACGTCGCCTGCGGGCACGACGGAAGCGGCGATCAAGTCGTTCCAGGCCGGCGGCTTCGAAGCCCTGGTAGAAAAAGCACTTGGCGCCGCTGCGCACCGCTCGGCCGAGATGGCCGAACAATTGGGTCAATAAGGAGCCTTACATGATTGGATTGAACACTGCAGCGGTCTACGTGCTGCAAACCCTGGGCAGCCTGTACCTGCTGATCGTGCTGCTGCGCTTCGTACTGCAACTGGTACGCGCAAACTTCTACAACCCGCTCTGCCAGTTCGCCGTGAAAGCCACTCAGCCGCTGCTCAAGCCATTGCGTCGGATCATCCCGAGCATGTTCGGCCTGGACATGTCCTCGCTGGTGCTGGCGATCCTCGTGCAACTGGCGTTGATGGCCCTGACCCTGCTGCTGACGTACGGCACCATCGGTAACCCGCTGCAATTGCTGATTTGGTCGCTGATCGGCGTGACTGCGCTGTTCCTGAAGATTTTCTTCTTTGCCCTGATCATCAGCGTGATCCTGTCCTGGGTCGCACCGGGCAGCCATAACCCTGGCGCCGAACTGGTGAACCAGATTTGCGAGCCGGCCCTGGCGCCGTTCCGCAAGATCCTGCCGAACCTCGGCGGCCTGGATATCTCGCCGATCCTGGCGTTCATGGTGCTCAAGCTGATCGACATGCTGGTGATCAACAACCTCGCCGCCATGACGATGATGCCGGAAATCCTGCGTCTGCTGATCTGACCCGGTGAGCTACTTTCGCTGGGACGGTGACGACCTGATTCTGGAGTGTCACCTGCAACCGGCGGCCCGCAGCGATGATTTCTGCGGGCTGCATGGGGATCGATTGAAGATCCGCCTGACGGCGCCGCCGGTTGAAGGCAAGGCCAATGCGTATTTGATGGCGTTTCTGGCCAAGGCGTTTGGGGTGTCCAAGAGTCAGGTGAGCTTGATAAGCGGCGAGTTGAACCGGCAGAAGCGAGTGCGGATTTGCTCGCCGAAGAAGTTGCCGGATTTGCCGGATCTCACCTTTCCCTGATCGTTCCCACGCTCCGCGTGGGAATGCAGCCCGGGACGCTCCGCGTCCCAGCCGAAGCGGACGCAGAGCGTCCAGTGAGGCATTCCCACGCAGAGCGTGGGAACGATCGTTAGCGGTGGGGAAGTTAGCTTGCTGCTAAAGGCAGCGGTCTTTAGACTTACGCCTCATTTCAACGAGAGCAGGGTCGATGCCAGCTGCCTTTCCCCCCGATTCTGTTGGTCTGGTGACGCCGCAAGTGGCGCACTTCAGCGAACCCCTGGCCTTGGCCTGCGGCCGTTCGCTCCCAGCTTATGACCTGATCTACGAAACCTACGGCACGCTGAATGCCGCGGCGAGCAACGCCGTGCTGATCTGCCACGCCTTGTCCGGTCATCATCACGCTGCCGGCTTCCACAGCACCGACGACCGCAAACCCGGTTGGTGGGACAGCTGCATCGGCCCCGGCAAGCCGATTGATACCAACAAGTTCTTCGTGGTCAGCCTGAACAACCTCGGCGGTTGCAACGGCTCTACCGGCCCGAGCAGCGTCAATCCGGAAACCGGCAAGCCGTTCGGCGCTGACTTCCCGGTACTGACCGTGGAAGACTGGGTTCATAGCCAGGCGCGCCTGGCTGACCTGCTGGGCATCGGCCAATGGGCCGCCGTGATCGGCGGCAGTCTCGGTGGCATGCAGGCGATGCAATGGAGCATCACCTACCCCGATCGCATTCGCCACTGCCTGGCCATCGCCTCGGCCCCCAAGCTGTCGGCGCAGAACATCGCCTTCAACGAAGTGGCGCGCCAGGCGATCCTCACCGACCCCGAGTTCCACGGTGGTTCGTTCCAGGAAGCAGGCGTGATCCCCAAGCGTGGCTTGATGCTGGCGCGGATGGTCGGGCACATCACGTACCTGTCCGATGACTCGATGGGTGAGAAATTCGGTCGGGGCCTGAAGAGCGAAAAGCTCAACTACGACTTCCACAGCGTCGAATTCCAGGTCGAAAGCTACCTGCGTTATCAGGGCGAAGAGTTCTCCGGGCGTTTCGACGCCAACACGTACCTGCTGATGACCAAGGCGCTGGATTACTTCGATCCGGCGGCGAACTTCGACGATGACCTGGCGAAAACCTTCGCCAACGCCCAGGCCAAGTTCTGCGTGATGTCTTTCACCACCGACTGGCGCTTCTCCCCTGCCCGCTCGCGGGAGCTGGTGGACGCGCTGATGGCGGCCAAGAAAGACGTCTGCTACCTCGAGATCGACGCTCCGCAAGGCCACGACGCCTTCCTGATTCCGATCCCGCGCTACTTGCAGGCATTCAGCAATTACATGAACCGCATTACGTTGTGAGAAAGCCATGAGAGCTGATCTGGAAATCATCCAGGAATGGATCCCCGCCGGCAGCCGCGTACTCGACCTCGGTTGCGGCGATGGCGAATTGCTGACCTGGCTGCGCGACAACAAGCAAGTCACCGGCTATGGCCTGGAAAACGACCCGGACAACATCGCCGAGTGCGTGGCCAAGGGCATCAACGTGATTGAGCAGGACCTGGACAAGGGCCTGGGCAACTTTGCCAGCAACAGCTTCGACGTCGTGGTCATGACCCAGGCGCTGCAAGCCGTGCACTACCCGGACAAGATCCTCGACGAAATGCTGCGCGTCGGTCGCCAGTGCATCATCACCTTCCCCAACTTCGGTCACTGGCGCTGCCGCTGGTACCTGGCGAGCAAGGGCCGGATGCCGGTGTCCGATTTTCTGCCGTACACCTGGTACAACACGCCGAACATCCACTTTTGCACCTTCGAAGACTTTGAAGCGTTGTGTCGCGAACGTGAAGCCAGGGTCATTGATCGGCTTGCCGTGGATCAACAACACCGTCACGGGTGGGCCAGTAAGCTATGGCCTAATCTATTAGGTGAAATTGGTATTTACCGCGTCAGCAGCCCCGGGCTGCAAGACCACAAGGTCGCGGTCTGAATCGCGACACTTCGAGGAGAACGAACATGGGTCGTCTAGCGCTGTTTGTACTTACTGCCTGCCTGAGCGTCACCGCCATGGCCGCCGACGTCATCAAAGGCGAGCGCAAGGAAACCTTTGGCGATGTAACGGTGCACTACAACACCTTCAACTCCACCTTCCTGACACCGGACATCGCCAAAGCAGCCGGGCTGACACGCAGCAAGAACCAGGGTGTGATAAACGTCTCCGTGCTCAAGGATGGCAAACCACTGACCGCTGAAGTCAGCGGATCGGTGAAAGACCTGACCAGCCAGACCATACCGTTGAAGTTCAAACAGATCACCGAACAAGGCGCGATCTACTACATCGCCCAGTTCCCGGTCGATCAGCAGGAAGTCCGGACCTTCGACATCAAGGTGCAGAACGGCGATAAAATCAACACCATCAATTTCAACCAAGAGCTCTTTCCCGGCGAATGATCAACTTCACGCAACTCGTACTGGCCAGCCACAACGCCGGCAAACTCAAGGAACTTCAGGCCATGCTCGGCGAATCGGTGCAACTGCGCTCGATCGGCGAGTTCAGCAGCGTCGAGCCTGAAGAAACCGGCCTGTCGTTCGTCGAGAACGCCATCCTCAAGGCCCGCAATGCCGCGCGCATCTCCGGCCTGCCTGCACTGGCGGACGATTCGGGGTTGGCAGTGGATTTCCTCGGCGGTGCGCCGGGGATCTACTCGGCTCGTTACGCTGATGGCCAGGGTGATGCGGCGAACAACGCCAAACTGCTCGACGTGTTGAAAGACGTGCCGCAAGCCGAACGCGGTGCACAGTTCGTCTGCGTGCTGGCGCTGGTGCGTCACGCTGACGATCCGCTGCCGATTATCTGCGAAGGCTTGTGGCACGGACGCATCCTGCCAGCGGCCAGCGGCGAACACGGTTTTGGTTACGATCCGCTGTTCTGGGTGCCGGAACGCGACTGCTCCAGCGCCGAACTGAGCCCGAGCGACAAGAACCTCATCAGCCACCGCGCCCGTGCAATGGATCTGCTGCGCCAGCGTCTGGGCCTGAAATGATCCATGACTCATCCGCGTCGCCGCTGATCTTCGGCGGTGCCGCCCAATCGCCTCGGGCCGCCCTCCCCGTGCTGCCGCCCCTGGCGTTGTACATCCACATCCCGTGGTGTGTGCGCAAATGCCCTTATTGCGACTTCAACTCCCACGCTGCCAGCCCGGTGCTGCCGGAAGAAGAGTATGTGGACGCGTTGCTCGCCGACCTCGATCAGGACCTGCATGCGGTCTATGGTCGTGAGCTGAGTTCGATCTTCTTTGGGGGCGGCACGCCGAGCCTGTTCAGCGCTGAAGCCTTGGGCCGTTTGCTCAAAGGCGTGGAACAGCGCATCCCCTTCGCCAGCGACATCGAAATCACCCTGGAAGCCAACCCCGGGACGTTCGAACAAGAGAAGTTCGTCGCCTACCGGGCCCTGGGCATCAATCGCCTGTCGATCGGCATCCAGAGTTTTCAGGAAGAGAAACTCAAGGCCCTGGGGCGGATTCACAACAGTGACGAAGCGGTACGTGCCGCCGGCATGGCCCGTCAGGCCGGGTTCGACAACTTCAATCTGGACCTGATGCACGGTTTGCCCGATCAGTCCCTGGACGACGCCCTGAGCGACCTGCGCCAGGCCATCGCCCTGAAGCCGACGCATTTGTCCTGGTATCAACTGACCCTGGAGCCGAACACGGTGTTCTGGAACCAGCCGCCAACGCTGCCGGAAGACGACACGCTGTGGGACATTCAGGAAGCCGGCCAGGCGTTACTGGCCGAGCACGGTTACGCGCAATACGAAGTCTCGGCGTATGCCCAGCCCGGCCGTCCGGCGCGGCATAACCTCAATTACTGGAGTTTCGGCGACTTCATCGGCATCGGTGCCGGGGCTCACGGCAAGCTCAGCCACCCAGACGGGCGCATCGTCCGCACCTGGAAGACCCGCTTGCCGAAGGACTACCTCAACCCGGCCAAAAGCTTCAAGGCTGGGGAGAAAGCCCTGACCAATGAAGAAATGCCGTTCGAATTCCTGATGAACGCCTTGCGCCTGACCGAGGGCGTGGAATCGCGACTGTATCCGGAACGCACCGGGATGAGCCTGGAAAGCCTCGCCGAAGGCCGCCAGGTCGCCGAACAAAGTGGCTTGTTGCAGGTTGAACCGTCACGTCTGGCGGCCACCGAGCGCGGACAACTCTTCCTCAATGACTTGCTGCAGACATTTCTGAGCTGATTTCAGCCTTAAGGGAAAACGAATGGATTTGATACTCGACCTGCTCGCCACCGCGTCCCGCTGGAGCCGTAGCAACCTGTCTGAAATCGCTCTGGCACTGGTGGGCTGCCTGTTGGTGTTGTTTGGCGCCGATATCAAAGGCTGGGTCGACGCACGTCTGGGCAGCATTGCCGGCGCCTTGCGCGTCCCGCTGATGGCCCTGCTGTGCATGATCGGCAGCGGCGTCGCGCTTATTTACGCCACGCCATGGATCATCAAAGGCCTGAGCCAGTTCAACAACTACAGCCTGGCACCGGTGTTGTTGGTGGTGCTGGTGCTCATCGGTGTCGTCGCAGACCGCCGCTGATTCCCAGGCACAAAACAAAAACTGTAGGAGCTGAGCTTGCTCGCGATGAGGCCATAACATTCAACATCAATGTTGAATGAACATCCGCTTTCGCGAGCAGGTCGCACCGTCACTCCCACAGTTTGTATTGCGAATGCCCGTTATTGCTTTTCAGCGATCTTGACTGCATTGCGCATCATGGCGCTCAGTCCATGGAAATCATTGCAGCCCAGCGCTTCAGCTTCATCCAGATCAGCAATATTTTGACTGTCATGCCGGTCATTCCTGTTTACACGCGTCAGCGCCAAAATGTAGTTGGCCTCGGCCCGATATTGATCTTCTGTCAGGACCAGCGCGACGGCGCGGGCCCGCATGGCCGCCAACGCGCCCTGCTGCGGTAACGGTGCCCCTTCGTCGAAGAAGCACAGGGAATGCTTGGCCGGTAACGGATAGGCGTCACCATGGACATTGGGCTTTTTCAGCAACTGTTCCAGCGACTGCAAGTACTTCAGGTGATCCGCGTTGTGCAGATCAAACCTTTCGTATGCCTTATCGCACAAGTGGTAATAGCCAACCGCAGCCGCAAGCAAGCCTTGATCCATGGCTTTTTGGTAAAGACCACAGGTCTCTTTGCGCGACCGCTCAGAGAACATCGGATTGTCCTGCAGGTTAGCCAGAAAGTACGTGGCAAGTGTATGTCCGCCATCGGACGCTCGCTTCAGATTGTCTACGAGTGCCTCAAGATCACCTTCCGCATTGCGCAGCTGCTCTGGGCTGTACTTGATTTCAGGCTCCCCGGCAGCCTCCAGCCTGATCCTTTCATCGGCTTCACGCTGGATTTTCGCGGCCACTCTCTGGGCGATTGCAAAGTATTCATCGGGAGTTACAACGCGCTCGCAAGCCGCAGAAAACAGCAGACTTAAAAACAGCGTGCAGGCGAAGATGACTTTCAAACTTGTCTTCCTTTACAAGTGGGGACGTAGAGCTTTCGGCGGCCAAGCATCATTCTTGAATCCGGCACAAAACAAATGTGGGAGCGGGCTTGCTCGCGAAAGCGGTGTGTCATTCAACTTTAATGTCGACTGACACGATGCCTTCGCGAGCAAGCCCGCTCCCACAGTTTGTATTGCGTAGGGCTTAAGACTGTTTTTCGAACTTCAGGTCCCACACGCCATGCCCAAGACGTTCGCCGCGGCGTTCGAACTTGGTGATCGGGCGCTCGGTCGGGCGCGGGACGCATTTACCGTCTTCGGCCAGGTTGCGATAACCCGGCGCAACGTTCATCACTTCCAGCATGTACTCGGCGTACGGTTCCCAGTCGGTGGCCATGTGCAGCACACCGCCGACCTTCAACTTGCTGCGCACCAGTTCAGCGAACGACGCCTGAACGATACGGCGCTTGTGGTGACGGCTCTTGTGCCATGGGTCCGGGAAAAACAGCATCAGGCGATCGAGGCTGTTGTCGGCGATGCAACGGTTGAGCACTTCGATCGCATCGCAATCGTAGACCCGCAGGTTGGTCAGGCCCTGAGTGAGCACGCCATTGAGCAGCGCGCCGACACCCGGACGGTGTACTTCCACGCCGATGAAATCCTGCTCCGGCGAGGCCGCGGCCATTTCCAGCAGCGAATGGCCCATGCCGAAACCGATTTCCAGCGAGCGCGGCGCCGAGCGACCAAACACTTGGTCGAAGTCCACCGGCGCGTCGGCCAGAGGCAGCACGAACAGCGGGGTGCCCTGTTCCAGACCGCGTTGCTGGCCTTCGGTCATGCGACCGGCGCGCATCACGAAACTCTTGATGCGGCGGTGTTGGCGCTCGTCGCCTTCTTCCGTCTGGATAGGCGTGTCGTTTGATTCAGTCATCAATGGCTCTTACTTGATCAGACCATCCAGCGGCGAAGAGGCGCTGGCATAGAGTTTTTTCGGCATGCGGCCGGCGAGGTAGGCCAAGCGACCTGCAACGATGGCGTGTTTCATGGCTTCAGCCATCATGATCGGCTGCTGGGCATGGGCGATGGCCGAGTTCATCAGCACCGCTTCGCAACCCAGTTCCATGGCAATGGTGGCGTCGGAAGCAGTACCGACACCGGCGTCGACCAGCACAGGAATCTTGGCTTCTTCGAGGATGATCTGCAGGTTGTACGGGTTGCAGATCCCCAGGCCTGTACCGATCAGACCGGCCAGTGGCATCACCGCGATAACGCCGATTTCCGCCAATTGACGGGCGATGATCGGGTCATCGCTGGTGTAAACCATCACGTCGAAGCCTTCCTTGACCAGCACTTCGGCGGCCTTGAGGGTTTCGATCACGTTGGGAAACAGGGTTTTCTGGTCCGCCAGCACTTCCAGCTTCACCAGATTGTGACCACCGAGCAGCTCACGGGCCAGACGGCAGGTGCGCACAGCCTCGGTAGCGTCGAAGCAACCGGCGGTGTTAGGCAGGAAGGTGTAGCGATCCGGCGACAGGACTTCGAGCAGGTTCGGTTCGCCCGGGTTCTGGCCGAGGTTGGTCCGGCGCACGGCGAAGGTGACGATCTCGGCACCCGAGGCTTCGATGGCCAGGCGGGTTTCTTCCATGTCGCGGTACTTGCCGGTGCCTACCAGCAAACGCGACTGGTAAGTACGACCGGCCAGGACGAAGGGCTTGTCG